>Ga0310695_10006900_pt1 | contig 18434 bp, 12 predicted proteins | sample RumenRJG_04DNA_FD_203882 | JGI IMG/M metagenome (GOLD analysis project Ga0310695, IMG submission 203882) | Bovine rumen microbial communities from Lethbridge, Alberta, Canada - RJG_04 (v2) (version 2) | ecosystem: Host-associated > Mammals > Digestive system > Stomach > Rumen | place: Canada...
TGAGCAGCAGCTTTGCCACACCTATCGGTTCGCCTACCCACATGTTGGTCTATGGTCCCGGTGGCTACCGCTTCAGCGACTTCATGCGCATCGGTCTGTTGATGAACTTCATCATCCTGGCAGCCAATATCTTTATCGTGAATTTGATATACCCACTCAAGCCACTATAGTAAGTGTCTTTTCAAATGTAACACAATTTTTTATTAGTGTTTCAAAATCAAATAGTAGCCATATTTTTATATGGCTCTTTTTATAATTATGTGTATCTTTGCAGCACGAAAATAAAACATAATCAAAAACGAAATGAAAAGAAACACTATCATTTGGCTGATGTTACTCAGTTGCATCACCATTTGGGCTCAAGGAGTAAAGCCGTTACCTACACTACATGTTGAAGGTCGCTGGTTGGTGGATAAGCACGGCAACCAAGTCGTATTGCATGGCGTAATGGATACGCCAAGTTCCTATTTTAATGGTGGGCGTTGGCATGGTACTAAAACTGGTTCATGGCAAGACGGCCAAGGTGTTTGGCACGATGTATGGGATGATTATAACGAGACGGGGCGTGTTAATTGCCTGAACTACTTTGACAAGTTGTTTGTCGGTATGGAACAAGCAAAATGTAATGTATTCCGTCTCCACATGGATCCTGCGTGGACCAACGATCCAAGCAGCGACTATACCTATAGTGGTTCCGTTGGCCAGGCCTCTGATGCAACGGGTGAAGCAGACATCAAGAAATTCAATCCTGACAGATACAAGTCATTTCTTCCTTCCCTCTATTTAAAGTTGGCAGAGAAAGCTATGAATCACGGACTGTACGTAGTGGTACGTCCACCGGGAGTCTGCCCTCATAATCTGAAAGTAGGTGACTACTACAACAAGTATCTGATGTTGATATGGGATATTTTTTCTCAGAATGAGTTCGTGAAGGAACACGCTGGACAAATCAGCATTGAATTAGCCAATGAGCCTGTCAATGTAAAAAATGCCAGCAATCAAGACGATTCCAAGGCACTGCACGATTTCTTCCAGCCTATCGTTGACAAGATTCGTGAGAATGGTTTTACAGGTATCATCTGGGTACCAGGAACAGGTTGGCAGGCAAACTATACCAGCTATGCCCAATATCCTATCACAGGTGATAATATCGGCTATGCCGTACACGACTATGAAGGCTGGTATGGATGCGTTGACAAGGACTTAACCGCATCAGATGTTCCAGAAGCCACAAAGAAAAAAACAGAACAGTTCCATAGCCAGGTGCCTGTTGTTGACACAAATCCTATTATCGTCACCGAGATTGACTGGAGTCCCACTAATCCTGGAGCAGGTCACTATAACGAGCATGGAGACTGGGTGGAGTCCAACTACGGTACATGGTGTACTGGCCGCACATCGGTATGGGGCAATATTACCAAAGGCGTTTATGAACACTTTGGAAATATATCTATGACCCTTTCAGGTACAGGTTGTCTTTTGGACATTGACAAATTACTGGCAAACAGCCAAGTGTCCCCTGCTTTTGACGGACTGGCCGAAGCTTGTGGAAAGGCTTGCATGGATTGGTATGCAGAATACTATAATGTAAACTGGCCTCACGCAGATGACGAAGCAGAGACGGGCGATGCCTATACTTTACAGAAGATTGAGACAAATCCAGATAATGTTGAGTTGATGGTTGGTGGAGAACAGCTTGTCACATTGACAGCCACCTATGTAGACGGACATACCAAGGACATCAGTGCTGTTGCCACCTATTCTGTCGATGACCCCACCATGGTAAGTGTTACCAATGGAGTCATCAAAGCCCTGAAAGCAGGAAGCACCAAGATAACAGCATCTTATAAAGCTCCTGTAGGTGACGAGAAGCAGGTTGTTATCAATATCAAGGTGAACAGCTTCGACGATTGGACTACGCTTACAAGCGCTACAGATCTTAATGGAAAGACCTTTGTGATAATGGGCGCTGAAGACAACAAGGTATTCTATTGTCCTGATGCTCAAAATCTGGCATACGAGGACGCTAGTTCAGTTCTGATGGAAACTGGTATTGTAGGATACCAGTTTAAGGCAGAAAAAATAACTCTCGCAGGGCACAGTAATTGTTATCTGTTGCGCTTAATAACCCTGAGGGGAAGCGAATATAGTATATACGGAAAACCAGGTTATCTGAATTCACAACCAGTATCAGGCGGCTGGTGCAGCTTCATCCTTGGACTGACAAAGGGCTATGGCGAAGATGTTGAGAATGGTGCTGCATGGGATATCGATTATGTAGAAGGAAAAGGCTTTACCCTTAAAAATGTTGCAACAGGCCTTTACCTAAAAGATACAGCTCCTGCAAAATACGAGACTCCAGCATACTTCAATTTCCGTGTCAAGAACTCCACATCTGGCATCACTACTATCCAGCGTGAAAGAGAGAATGATGTGGTTTACAACTTGCAGGGTGTCAAGATTGGTTCACAAAGTGAGTTGAAGTCACTTCCTCGTGGCATCTATATCATTGGAGGCAAAAAAGTGGTTGTGAAATAACCATCACTTGATAATAAAAACAAATGAGCGAAATGCCTTATCGATGCATTTCGCTCATTTGTTTTGTTACAATCTCAATTCCTTCGTACCATCTCTTACTTCATCCATGATTTCTAAGCAACGGGGACGGGAAATACGGATGTTTGTATATCCTGTATCATACGCCGCGCTTTCTAGTCCGGTTTTTATTGATTTCCAGCAATTCCTCCATCGTGTCGTATTTGGGCTCCGCCAACAATTGCATGATTTCTTCTGAATAACCTAATGCCTTTGCCAGTTTGACGTACGACTCTAAGGAAATGGCATGTTTCAGCTCAAAACGTTGGATAGAGGAGGCTGGCACACCACTCATCTCAGCCAGACTCTTGGTTGAAAGTTTCTTTTCCAGACGCCTTGTCTTCAGATTTTCTGCCAACCGCTGCATTGTCACTTGTAGCGGATAGGGATCGAATATGTATTTATTACACACCATATATTATGTACAAATCCAAATTTAATTAAATTACACACCAAATATTATGTGCAAAGATACGAAAAAGAAATGTAATATCCAAACAAATTCACAACAAATTGCGTTTTTCCTACCAGTCGTAGTCCTCTACATACCCGTCGAATTTCACTTCTTCTGTCCATCCGTTAGTGCGGAACAGGTTCCGGATGTCTTCCTGCAGAGCAGGTGGGATGAGGCGTGAACCATTGCGATACATCGGGCAGGCTGCAGTCGCCACACCCTCGAAGTGCGGATTGACACATCGGTAGGTACTGGCGGTATGGAGCACGTGCTGCCCTACAAGCCATCGCAGGCACTGGTTGTGCAATGGGCACTGGTCGATATAGCATACGGTATAGCCTTCTTTAGCCTGCTTGATTAACAGTTCTTCTTTATTCTTCATGATTTCAATTGCTTTTAGTTCCTAAATTTTTAATGAATTTCAAAATGTCCCTCACATCTTAACATTTTCGTCGGGAATGCCTTTGTACAGTGGGGTTGAGGCACGTTAGGGAAAAGCGTTTTAGGGTAACGTCTCCCTAACGTTTTTGCCTTCTTACCCTCACGCCGCATGGAGTGGAACGGCTTTGTAATACGCTACGTTACTGTGACTCTTGTGCTCGTAGTCAAGGGAAACAAGTGCACGTCCCAGTTCTACCTTTGCCTTCGTCGTGACTGTCACGTTGGGATATGCGTCGCAGACGGTAGTTGTCGTTAATAAACTGCTCGATAAAGAGCACACTCTCTGTTTGAACATTTTGGGGCTGTTCAACCACCACTAAGGATTTTTCTTCCATAGTTACAGTTTAAATTAATTAGTTAACAAAAATAGTTTTGGCCTGGTTTTTCATGGTGTTTTTCTGGTATTCTTTCCATGATTCCCATTTCCAAGTGCAAAGATAATAAAAAAAATTGCGCTTTGCAAATTCCCCCCCCAAAAACTTGCATTTTAACACCCACTTATTTTGCATTTTAACACTTAAAATTTTTCAAAGGCTGCTATATAAATAAGGTGTGAGGGTGAGCCTATAAAAACGTTAGGGAGACGTTACCCTAAACCGTTTTTCCCTAACGTGTCTCAACCCTCTGTACAAAGGCGTTCCGAGCAAAAACGTGAGGAAGTGAGGGACACTTTGAATACTGGCAGGTTATTGCCCAATAAGGGTTCCTTATTCCAATTAGATGCAGCGAGCCATCCGTTTCATTAATGCTTGGCATCAGTCCGACGGCTTCGGACTCACAGTCCGTCCCGAGCGGACTGGCAGTCCGTAAGGACGGACGCATGAAACAATTTCAATTATACAAATTCTATAATAGAAATTCAATTTTACAAAAAAATGGAGCCTAGACCTTCACAGATCTAGGCTCCGCTAACCAAAAGGTTCAAATAATTACACTAAGGGTAATCTTTTTCTTACTTACCGCCAAGACCATCTGCAAATCCTGCGTAGGCATGTGTGCGGTTGAAATTCTTATTCCAGAGACCATACAACTGGTTGTGAGTCCAACTGGAAGCTGGATCTGCATCAATAGGAGTCCAGATACAGAAGCCATACTGCTGGGCAGCCGGAACATTCGCAATATACTGCTGTATAATCCACTTATAGAAGTCTGATACTTTTCGCAACTGTGTGTCAGACATATTCTCAGCCACTACATTGTTGCCTTGCTCATCCTTGAACTCAATATCCAACTCACTAACACGAACCAGCTTACCAGTAGCGGCCATCAACTTGAACATCTCAACGATATGCTTCTCCTTGCTTGCCTGAATTTCTGGGTTAGAATAGTATGACACGTGCATCTGAGTTCCGATACCGTCAATCTTGGTAACACCATCAGCTTCCCAACGCTTAATCCAAGCTATCAGGCTCTTCAACTTCTGGTTGTCATCCCAGTCGCTCTCGAGGTTGTAATCGTTAATGAACAGCTTAAGATCGTTACCTCCATACTCACGAGCCTTGGCTACAACAGTACGGACATAATCGAGATCGCCAAGTTCATCCTGCCAGACAAACTCGTCTGCATTGATATGGCCTTTTCCGTTGTTACAGCCATCGTCCGCATGGTGCAGAGCAAAGACACCTTCTGTATCGGGATTACCGCCAGAGATAGGTTCATTGACGACATCCCAAGCTTTGACATATGTACTTCCGTCTTCATCCTTACATGCATTCATCATACCACTAATCCATAGATCAAGAGCACCTTCCATGGCTTCCTTTCTCTCCTCAGGAGTCAGAGGAATCGTTGGTTCCGAACTAACAATCTTGGTATAGTGATCAACAATACGCGAGTTTACTGTTTCGCCACGTTTTTCTTTAGTATAGAAACTGACAGTATTATTTGGGTCTTCGCAGTCACCGTTCTGAATAACTTCCTTACCATTAATCTTCAGACTGATATTGTCAAAGTAATATTTATTGGCACCGGCAAAATCATTCAGGTTGAAGGCGATAGAATAACCTCCTCCACTTTCAGCTGCAAAAGTACCAGAAGACTTATAGGTTGTCCAATCTGTCTCATCAAAGGTTAAAGAACCGACACCTGCCCAGTGGATATAGCCACCTGGGTTTTTGTGGGTCTGTGAACCTGATGTTGCATTATGTTGTGCAAAGACATCAATGGAGAACTCGTAAGAATCACCTGCAGCAATAACATCATTGGGGAAGTACAGCCAGAACTGGGTGTCCCATGCTGCTTCAACCATATCATCAGATTCGACAAGGATACAATTGCGAGGATAATCCACCTCCTTGGTGCTGGCTTGTTTCTCCAGACGATATACAACTGTCTCATCTACGATGGTCGAAGGTCCAGTAGCTCCACGCTTCTCCTTAGAATAAAAGCTGCTGACATCAGTGCCTTCACAGTCGCCATTCTTAATCACTTCCTTTCCGTTGATCTTCAAACTGATGTTATCCAAATAATAGATGTTAGCCTCAGCAAAATCGTTCAGATTGAAAGCGATGGAATATCCTCCTGCACTTTCAGCTGCAAAGGTACCAGTAGACTTATAGGTTGACCATTCCTCTTTGAAATCCAAGGTTCCTACACCTGCCCAGTGGATATAGCCACCCGGATCTTTGTGAGTCTGTGAACCTGCCGTAGCGGCCTTGTTAGCCAGCAAGTCGACAGAGAACTCATAGGAATCACCTGCAGCAATAACATCATTGGGGAAGTACAGCCAGAATTGGGTATCCCATGCTGCTTCAGCCAGATTATCGGAATCAATACGGATACAACGGCGCTGTTCCTTCACCTCAGTCAGGACTTCTTCACCAGAATAATCTGGATCTGGTTTGTCTGCCAGCAAACTGGTAAGCCACGTCGTTGGCTGCTGAGAATGCCAAGCGAGCGTATGTCCATAGACGCCTATTTGATTTTCTCTGGCAGTTCTCACAAAATTTTCGACGGTACCAAAGTCCATCTCGCCTTTATTATTCACAACAGAGCCCATCTTCATCTCGTTGCCAGCCACCATCTCATCAAAGTTAGCCATAACGAGACGAGCCTTAAGACCGCCATCAATGAATTCATTCGCAGACAGTGCCATGCCCAACTTAAAGTCGGGCGAGACACTACTATTTAAACTCTTATATTCTTTCAATGCATCATAATCTGCGAGATACTCCATGCCTTCAATATTGGCTGGCTTCTCGAAGGCGTTAAACCCTAGCGGATCCATATCTGCACATGAGGTAAGAACCGCCACAGAGAGGAGCATTGTACCTAATGTTTTCTTTGTATGTTTCATTTTATTTCAATTTTAATCTGAAACTTGAATTACTTTTCCTGTATTTTGAACCACTCAGCTTTCACACCACGGTCACGAACAACCAAAGTATCCTTCGTGGCACAAGTGATTCCGTCATATTCAAGAGTATAGTCAAGATAAAGGACGTCACGAGCCCTGTCGCCCCAATTGTCGCCCTTTGAAACGAACTGACCAGTACCAGTTGCTGTCACACCAGCAGAATTTGACGAAATAGTGCATTTACCATCACCATCGAAGTTGAGTTTGAGGTTGCACTCAATTATATGACCAGCTGCATCCTTGGTGGGACGAGCCCATTGTGCCACATTGATGCCTAAGGTCGTGAACTGATCCTGGACAACCTCATCCTTCTCAACAAACTCTGCATGACGTCTTACGATGCCAGTCTTAGCACCAGAATAGGAATCTACACCACGGCGCAGATAGTTAGACTGATACTGATTGATATACTTAACAGCATAGAGGACGAAATTCTTTGGCTGTATTGACCAATTAGAAGCATACTGGAGAACTGGGTTGTCAATGCCATCCTGAGGTTTACCAGACAGGATACTGTCGGCATTAGCTACCTGTGTCATCTTTACAGGAATCACATAGTTAAGCTGAGTTGCCAAAGGATCATCAAAGAAAGCATCTTCCAAATGAATGGTCACACCACCCAGAATCTTACCGTTCTTGATGACAATCTGGTTACCACTCACGGTATAATAGTGAGAAGGCATGGGAACAATGTCCTCTCCACTTTCATACGTGACGCCATTGCAAAGATTGTTGTCAATAGAGATGTCAATAGTTACATCCTTCGTATTCTCATAGACACCACCCATGGTAGCCATAATCTGGAACTCATGACGGTTGTCCATAGAATTATCAGTACTCAGATCCTCACCCAAGGTGATAGTACGAATCGGGCTCTGATAAGCAAAATACACTGCCGTATTCTTGTCTGAGTTTGGATTATCGTAGTCTGGGAAACTCCAGTCTCCATTCTTACAAGAAGAAAGGAAGAATACTGCCAGCAGCATATTGATGATATACAATAATTTCTTGTTCATAGCTTTTAAATTATTACATTATTAATTACCAGCCCTCATTCTGAATCAAAGCATTAAAGTTTCTAACCTCAGAGTAAGGAATAGGACCATAATACATGTAGTCTTGATATTTACGATCCTCAACTGTGATAACCTCATAGTGGTTGTTTGAGATCTTCATGCCTTTAACAGGCTCATTGAGTTTGTTCAAATCAACCTTCCAACGACGGAGATCCCAGAAACGGAAGCCTTCGAAACAGAGCTCGATACGACGCTCATTGCGAATGAGTTCACGCATCAAGTCTTTGTTATTCTTACACTTCTCCAAATAAGGATCAGCAGCATCAATACCTGCACGTTGGCGAATGGCCTTGATGACGTCATAAGCTGAGAAGCCATTAGAACCGGTACCTGTGGGACCCCATGCCTCATTGGCTGCTTCAGCATAGCCGAGGAAGAACTCGGTATAACGCATCCAGGGCTTGATATGAGGCTGAGCTACCGCACTGCTTGGATTACAACTAACATCCTCAACCAAGAGTTTTCTCAAATAGTAGCCCGTACGGGTGGAACGGCCGTCGAAACGGTTGATAGCATCATCATTCTTACCATCTACAGAGGTGTCAATCGTCTGTCCACTGACCTTTGAACCATTATAAACAATGTAAAGAGCAAGACGTGGGTCACGGTTAGCATAAGGATTCTGTGGATCGTAGTCCGCAGACTCGGTGATAGGTGTACCATCAGCCATTGGGAAGGCATCTACCAAGTTCTGAGAAGGATTCACGCGTCCATTACCATACAAAGACGGTGGGAAGTTCTGCTTCTCAACCCATGGGTCAAGATCGTCGGTACTATTACCGCCCTTGTTTGAGCGCCATAACACCTCCAGCGGATTCGCTCCTGCATCCATTTCCTTAATGGCCTTATAGTCAACATACCACTGGTTGCCTTTAGGATCAAGTTTGGAAATAGGATTGCTTCCAAGACCTTTCAGCACTTCAGCCATCCTGTTGGCAGCCTCTTCCCATGTCACACCAGACCCCTCACTATAAGCAGGACTGGCAGCCATCAAGGCAGCCTCAGCACGAACGGCCTTGGCAATACGGGCACTCATACGGTTCTTCGCATGGTCGCCAAACACGCGAGTGTAAGAAACGGCAGTAGCACCATCATCACGATACTTGGCAGGTACGGCATTATCATCATCTATGTTGCCAAAGTCTTCTGGTAATAACTCAATTGCCAGTGCTACATCGGCATACAACTGCTCAATACACTCCTTGAAAGTGTTTCGAGGCTTGTTGAATTCAGAGTTGACACTTTCCGACTCCGTCAGGATGGGAATACCCAATAACTGACCGTCTGCCACTCCAGCATGAGCCTGCAACAGATAATACATATAGAGGGCACGCATTCCATAGGCTTCACCCAGGAAACGCTGCTTGTAAAGCTCTGCTGCAATAGGGTCGTTTGCCCATTCAACAGTTGGAGCCAATTCAATGAACTGGTTGATGTACTGCCAAGAGGCACGCAGGTAGCGCCACTGATCCATGGGGTTGTTATCCGAACGCCAGCTACCGGCAGCCATGCGAAGATAAGTGTTGGTCACGTCGTTGGAAACAGCATCATCGGTTGCAACCTCAGTCCATTTCCACCATTGCCCAGCATCCTGTCCTAAGGGATTACTAATATAGGCATGGCCGAGCAGACCAACAGCCCACTGAGGCATATCCTCCAACTGACTCATATCCTTATGGTTCTCGACAGCTGGATTAAAAGCATCATCACAACTGACCAAGGAAGCCATCAATGGGGCTATGATTGTAAGTATTGCTACTTTTCTTATATTTTTCATATCTTTATTCTATTTAGAATTACATAGTTTAGAACATAGCTTTGAAGCCAATGCTGTAGTAGCGTGTCTGAGGTGCGCTGCCGACATTCATCTCCAGCAACTTGCGCTCCTTGGCAATGGTCAGCAAGTCGTTAGCAGAGAAATAGACATCCAAGCCCTTGACAAACTTAGCAAAAGAGTTTTCAAACACTGAAGCTGGGAAACTGTAGGTCAGCTGTACCTTGCGGAGCTGGAAGCGGTCGTTCTTGTACATCCAGAAATCGCTATAACGATAGTTGTTGTCACCATTGGTAGTGGTCAAACGGGGATAGGCGGCAACCTCAGCGGTCTCCGGTGTCCAACACTGACGAGCTACCTCAGAATACTTAGCAGAACCTGGCATCCAGAAATAAGAACTGTTCTTGATACCATGACCACCGAGGTAAAGGTTACCCATCGTAAAGAAAGTAAAGTTCTTCCATTTGAGGGTGAGGTTGATACCGCTCATGAAAGGAGAATCCCAGCGACCCAGGAACACCTCATCATTCGCATCAATCTTACCATCGTTGTTCTGGTCAACGTAACGGATGTCACCAGGCTTCACGTCAGCGAAGGTCTGTGTGGGAGCTGCGTCAATTTCAGCTTGTGACTGGAAGAGACCCATGCTCTGCAATCCCCAATAACCGTTAAGAGGCTGTCCGATACGAGAACGGTAAGCAAACTCGTAATTCTCGTCACGCTTGTCAACTGTGCTCTTATACCACATACCGCTGACACCCAACTTCATATCCACCTGACCGATCTTCTTGTTGAAGTAAACACTGAAGTCGATACCCGTACGCTTGTCAGCATTGAAGTTGACATAAGGGATAATGGAAGAAGAAGGATAGCCCGTTTGGGTGAAGTAGTTAGGATAAAGTGTCTCAACACGAGCCAGACCACCGTCCATCTTGTTGGTGAAGAAGTTGAAGTCGAAGGTGATCATCTTGTTCCACAAAGAACCACGAAGACCAATAGTGAACTCCTTACGCTTGACAAAAGTCATGTCAGGATTGTCACCACGCTGGAACTCGGTAGCAGATGTACCTCCGTTATCAGCCCAAGTGTACCAACCACCTTGCTGCATCACTGACTTATAGAGATAATAACCTCCATAATAACGGTCGTCAGTACCAATATCACCTGTAGCGATATCCAAATCCTGATTAATAACGCTATAAGAAGCCGTTAACATCAGGTCGTCAACAAATGTATCTTTCAATACATCCTTAACAGGACGCCATCCTAAAGTAAATGAGGGAGAGAAAGCTGAACGTTTTCCTTCCGGCAACTTGGTTGAATAAGGAATGGCAGCACTGAAATCGAAGTAGTAGGTATGATCGTAGTTGTAAGACAACTGCAAACCAAGATTCGTATTGGTAGCACGATGGTATTGACCATTGCGCTGTGTCTGCCAAAGATTAGCAAGGAACATACCGAACACATTGTGCTTTTCAGCAAAGGTACGGGCATATTCTAACTGACCGGAGATATTATAAGTATAACGGTAAGCGGAGTTAGAGATATACTCATCACCTGTCTTATGGTCTCTGTTATACTGTGTAAGACCACTCAAGAGATCGGTGCCAGAGGCATTGTTCCACTTATTCTCATCTACAGAGAAGGTTGCATATTCATTAGAATAGCCCTGGTTGTAGGTAGAAGCATAGTCAATACCATACTTGGCACGGAACATCAAGCCCTTCACCAATGAGTTCAGGTTCACATCAAACTGTGTATTGAACTGGAACTGACGGCTGACATACTTGTTGTCACCTGCAGCGAATGCATCAGCATAAGGATTGGTCATATTCGACTGTGTACCACCAAAGAAATATTCTCCCTGCAAATAGTCACTGTTTCGAATCATTTCGAGAGAGGCAATATCATTCTGGTCGATATAACTGATAGGAACCAGAGGAGACACCAGATGAGGACGCAACGTAGCTGACTGAGCCCACCAATCGGTTCTTGCAGTAAAAGCATCATAGAATGTCACATTGGCATCTGCCTTGAACGACAACACCTTGTTGAGCTCAACATCAATATTACCACGGACAAAGAAACGACTGGTGTAGTTGTCCTTTGCATTACCCACCTTCAAGGCAGATGACTCACGATAATAACCAGTAGTGGTGTAGTACTTCATACGGTTGCTACCACCAGTTACTTCCAAAATTCCCTCATAGCGGGTATATGACTTTCTGATATAATCTTCAGAGAGCATGATGAAGTTTGGATAGCGATATGGATTCTCTCCTGAACCATAATGATAGATGTCTGCATCAGAATAGTTAGGAGTCAAACCATCATTAGCACGAGCTTGGTTATAGAGCGTCATGTACTCAGCTGATCCCACATATTTTGGATACTCTTTGGGAACAAACAGACCTCCATTGGCATGGACGTTGATACGCAAGTTTCCCTCCTTACCGCGTTTAGTAGTAATCAGAATAACACCCTTGGCAGCGCGGGGACCGTAGAGCACCACAGCCTGTGCACCCTTCAACAAGGTGATTTGGTCTATCTCTGTTGGGAGTACGTTGTTGGCATCACGTACCATTCCGTCAACAACAGTCAGGTACTCATCGTTTCCCCAGATGTTGCCGTTGAAACCGCCGACCACATTGTCAACAAATCTCAGACTATAGCTGTCATAGGCCTTATCCGACAAATCTTTCATGTCAATCACTGATACGCCACCCAACAAGTCCTGCTGTTCTACAGTGCGGAATGCCACATTGACGGATGCTGAATCTGCCAGTGTTTGGGCAGCTGCAGGCGTGACTGTTGACAAAGCCATGAGCGCTGACATATATAATAACTTATGTTTCATAAAATCTTTCATCTTTAATGTTTAATCTTTCATCTAAAGAATTACCATCCTGGGTTCTGCTTGAAGGCAGCATTAATCATCACATCCTCATTCTTGAAGGGAAGCCAATAATGCTTAGCACTAAGTTTGCGCTCGATAATAACTTCCTCTCTCCAGTTCTTGACTTCATTCTCCTTTGGATCAACAGTGATGTCAAGTCCGGGATGCAGGGCATCGTCATCACCAGGTACGAATCCATCTGGAGATACACGGTCAAACTTTACGCGAGTCTTGATGTTGTAAGGATAAACCGTCAACAACTTCCAACGACGAAGATCGTTGAAACGATGCGCCTCGAAAGCAAGCTCAACGGCACGTTCACGACGAATCTCGTCCATGAATTTATTCGCATCACCTGTATAGCGGGCATCTACGTAACCTACACCAGCACGCTCACGGATTTTATTCACAGCATCCTCAGCAGTCAAAGAACAGGTAGAAGACTTACCTTTTGCACCACCATAGCCCATATCAGCGGCCTCAGCATACATCAAATAGACATCAGCGAGACGCATCCATGAGAGATGAATATGGAAGGCATTACCCCATCCGTCATGACCTTTATCAATCAAGTTGCAATCATCTGAAATGAACTTGTACTCAAAATAGCCTGTACGACTTCTGTGGAGGTCCTGAATACCATTACCGCCTTCATACAGATTCGCATACTGGAATGGCTTTTGGCTTGGTTCAGTAGCTTCACCACTATACAACTTCTGTCCATCAAAGCGGAAATTGTAATAGAAACGTGGGTCGCGTCCCTTCCAAGGATGTGTCTTGTCAAATCCAGAACCATCAGCATCCAAAGGCAGGCCATTCTCCATACCGAAGTAATCCACATAGTTAGCAGCAGGGTGCAATACGATACCGTCACCATTAGCAATCTCCTTGATCTGATAAACGTTTGCCTGACGCCAGTAAGAGTCGGCACCGAAGCAAGTACTACGCATAATAGCCTCGGTACCACCAGGCATCAACCAGTTCTGCTTCTGAGTCCAGAACAAGGTGTGATAGTCCTCGAAAGGTACTAAGGCATACTGTGTCTGACCACTCTCCACCAAATTCAGCACCTGGCCTAAGGCATCAGCTGCACGCTTACAGTAGTTAGCGTCATACTTATAGGTATCACCTGTCGCATCAATACCGTTCACCATCAATGGGCTACCTGCATAAAGCAGTGCTTTGCCCATGTATGACAATGCCCAAATCTTGTTAGGACGCAACTCGTTGTTACCTTTACCGATTTGCTTTCCTGTAGCAGTATCATCCCAGTTAACGGGCAGCAATTTAGCAGCTTCCTCAAAGTCAGCAGCCATTTTCTCAGCACACTGTTGGAAGGTCTCACGCTCTAGGTCAAACTGTGCACTGGGCTCCAAAGGCTCAGTGATATAAGGGAGACCTCCCCAATAAGTACAAAGCTCAAAATAGAACCATGCACGGAAGAAAAGCATCTGACCCTTCAAAAGGTCGCGCTGTTCCTGTGTCGCATCAGTCAGCAATCCGTCTTCCAAAGCCTTCAAACCTATATTTGCCTGACGAATGCCATACCAGCTACCGCCCCAAAGAGATTTGTCGAAACGAGCACCATCACTAGTTGGAAATTTGTCTAACGTCCATGGACGGTCCAAAAAACACGATGAGTTGTTAATATAGCCTCGGTAGTTTCCATTATCTACCATGCCAATAAACACGCTATTTGCCCAGCTACTATCAAAAGTATGGACTTCGTCTTCACCCCAGTTAAAGCAACTGGTCCAGTGGCTTTTTGCCACATCAGGGATGACATTGTACATGACTTCCACAAATCCCTGGAAATTGTTGAAATTCTTAAACGCATCCTCTTTCTGGAGCACAGACTCAGCATCTTTCTCCAAATAGTCGGTACATGAGGTCATGCTGATTGTACCGGCAAGTAATGCGCAAAGAGTATATATCAATGACTTTTTCATTTTTTCTTATAAAGTTAAAGTGTAACTTTGAGACCAAAATTGAAACGACGAGCTGTAGGATATGCACTCCATCCGCCCGTATTCGACTCACGGTCGTCAGGCATATCTGTCCACAAAGCCAAGTTATTACCATTGACGAATAATTTCAGGCTCTGCAAACCAACAGATTTCAACCATTTCTCTTTAGAGAAGGTATAAGATATCTCAGCATACTTCAAACGAAGATAAGATCCATCGAACAAGAAACGCGTACCATTGGTGTAATCGCTGGCCTTTACATTCGAGCTCCAACGTGGCAATGGCATGCCATTCTGGTTCTCAGGAGTCCAGTAGCTGCCTTCATGATAACCGGAAGTTCGGGCATCGGCAAGGCTCTGGAGGCTTACATAGCGAGACACATTATTCGTACCATAGAACTGGACGAAAGCGCTCCATCCCTTCCAATCAACACCAATTTGGAAATTGACAGTATTCTGAGGAATACCTGAGAATCCATAAGGAATGTTATCATTGACACTAATGACACCATCGGCATCATAGTCGAGAATGATATAGTTACCAGGCAGACGGTTATCGTCATAAGCATCGTGAGCAGTACTACCGTATAACTCATCCCAATTGTTATAAGTACCTTTATTTAAATAGGTATAGGTCTGACCGATCGTCTTACCTGCCTGCTTCTGATACTCTGGTGTCAACTGTGGATCATCACGCTGTTCAATCGTATTGGTAGCATGGGTAAATGCGACATTACCCCAGAGACGTAAGTTTTTGTTCAACTGCTTGTTGAAACGGATATCGAATTCATAACCAGAGCTCTTTACCTTACCAAGGTTAGCCACAGGCGCATTGCCACCATAATAAGATGGAACGGCACGGTCAGCACCGGCAATCAGAATGTCTGAGCGATTCTCATGGAAGTAGTCAAAAGAACCGGTTATCAAACCACCGAGGAAACCGAAATCAACAGCCAAGTCTAACTTCTTGGCTTTCTCCCAATGCAGATCAGGATTTCCCTCTTGGGACATCTGCCACCAAATATAAGAACTCTTCGGGAAGTCGGGGTTACCCGATGAAGAGATGCCTGGACGGAAACTTCCGCTGTTGGTCCATGTGTCACGGAACAACCAACGACCATTGATATGGTCATCACCAATCTCACCATAAGAGGCACGGAGCTTCAACATATCGATGATATGCTTCTCACGCAGCGTCTTCATGAAAGGCTCCTCGCTGACCATCCATCCGATAGCACCAGAGTTAAAGAAGGCGAAACGGTTGTCCTTCGAGAAAATCTCAGATCCGTTATAGGCACCGTTATACTCCACGAAATACCTGTTAAGGTAGTTATAAGTAGCACGGAATACCCAGTTCTCACGCAGGAAAGGAGACTGAGAACCTGTAGAATAACGCTCACGACTCCAGTTAGCCATAGCACCAACTGTATGATCACCGAAAGTACGGTTATAGTTCAACTGAGCTGAATAGTTCAAACGACGATAGGTCATCCAGTCCTGAACAGAACCAGCACCTTGTCCCCAATTTACATTGTTCTTAAAATCGAACTTGTAAAGGGATTCTGGCGTCTGATCTGACACCCCGATACCTGTATCTGGATCAATCCAATAGTGAGCATCATCTTCCCAGTCATTGGTATCGTCAACGCCACGTCCACCTTCCTGGAAGGAGTTATCAAAAGCAAGTTTAAACTGGAAATTCAAGCCTTTGGTAATAAAACCCAGATCCTGCTCCAAAGTGAAGTCGGTATTCAAACGGTCGGTTGTGGTATAACCGATACCACCTGTACTCAAGTATTCCATAGAGTTCTGAGCTGCCTGTGTCGGGTTAGGATTATAGTAACCCCACATGCCGTTGTCATATAAAGGTCTGAATGCGCCAGGAGCAATGCCATAGAAAGCTGACCACACGAGATTCTCATACTGGGCCTGAGTAGCCTTACGAACGGCATGAGAACCGGAGAGGTTTACATGGAGTTGAGTAGTCTTGGTCAAATTGAAGTCGAGGTTACTGCGGACGTTGATACGGTCGTACGAGAAACCTGGCTCATAACCACGAGTATTGGGCACTTTCTTATAAAGGTCACCCTCGTGCGCGTAGTCCACATTGGCGAAATACTTCACAAACTTCGTACCACCCGATACATTAATATTAAAATTATAAGAGGTGGCAGCACTCTTCAGCAACTCGTCAATCCAGTTGACGTTTGGATAACGCTCCCACTCCTCACGGTTGGCAGGATGACGATATTTCTCCATGATGGCACGTGGAGTGTACTTTTCCCAGCTGGTAGGATCGTAAGCCAACTCCTTCTCAATCGCCTTGTTACGGAGATCCAATGCATCGTAAGCATCCATTGCGTCAGGCAGTTTTGAGTAAGATTTCAGCGTCATATTTGCACTGATATTAATAGTTGCCTTACCCTCCTGACCACGCTTGGTGGTAATCAAGATTACACCATTTGCACCACGGACACCGAACACTGCTGTTGCAGAAGCATCCTTCAACACAGAAATATTGGCGACAGAGTTAATGTCGACGCTTGACATCGGACGCTCAATTCCATCTACCAATACCAACGGTTCACCACCATTCCATGATGTTTGTCCACGAATAACAATCTGTGGATCCTCATCACCAGGCTGACCTGTGGTACTCATGGTCACAACGCCCGGAAGGTTACCGGCAAGGGCCTGTCCGAGACTTGTCACACCACCGGTGCGTTCCAACACTTTAGCATCAGTCTGCGTGATAGCACCTACAACAGATGCTTTCTTCTGCTGACCGAAACCAACCACTACGACTTCTTCCAACTGGGTGTCGTCCTGAAGCGTAATCTTGAAATTACGTTCCTTTCCGACTCTTAACTCACGAGTGGTCATTCCGACATACGAAACCACGAGGGTTGCGGACTCGGAAGGAACCTTCAGCGTAAAGTTACCATCGAAATCAGTCACTGTACCAAGGGAAGGAGTTCCCTTCACGACAACAGAAGCTCCAATCAGAGGCTCCGAATTGTTGTCAACGACTGTTCCTTTAACGGAAATGCCCCCCCCACCCTGCGCTTGCAAGTTGAGAGAGAATGCCATAAGCATTAAAACCGCAGGGACAGCCCTTTTGATCAATTGCTTTAGATTTCTCATTGTTACTAAATTTGATTCATACATTTATAATAAAATTAGTTAGTGTTAATAGCATTCTTAAGAGATTTAACATTTTGTCTGCAAAATTAAATATTTATTTTCATTTATTTATATAAATAGTGTATCAAAAACTTTATTATTTGTATCAAACTCTCCAAAAATACGAATTTTTAAAGTATTTCTTAAACAATGTATTAAAAATGTTAAGTATTATTCTACACCCCTGCTGGGCACCTGGTCACGAGAAATTCTTTAAAGACTTATGTCATTGACAGGGGTTATTCATATTTTTGTCTATAATAAGAACTTACGAGACAAACATAGGAAATTACTAGTGTTCCGAATTTTCAGATTTAAATAAAGAAAAATGGGAAGGCGACTCACGTCGGCTCCCCATGACTAAAACCATAACTAGCATAACTACTAATCAAATATTTCAAATCTAACCTAAGCTGATTAATGCTTCATTTTAATTTTCGATGCAAAAGTATCACATATTTATTATATATGTAAACAAATTAGTTACACAAACATTATGCTGTGTAACACATTTTAGCCTGCTATTATTTTTGTTACACAATACAAAAAAAATGTTTCACGCTAACAATATACATATCATAAAAAAGAACTAATTTTGCATCAGAATTCCAAAATACAATTATTACAACTGACATGAAACAGAAATTACTTTTAATGCTCGTTTGTTTCTTGGCATCGCTGACAGCGAACGCAC
>Ga0310695_10006901_pt1 | contig 18433 bp, 26 predicted proteins | sample RumenRJG_04DNA_FD_203882 | JGI IMG/M metagenome (GOLD analysis project Ga0310695, IMG submission 203882) | Bovine rumen microbial communities from Lethbridge, Alberta, Canada - RJG_04 (v2) (version 2) | ecosystem: Host-associated > Mammals > Digestive system > Stomach > Rumen | place: Canada...
CCAGAACCTCTCCGTCAGCAACTATGTTCTGCTCAAGCAGCAAAAACTCATCCTCTGTCAGCGGAGGGATCTTTTCCTCGAACTCCGGATCGATTCTTAAATCATTCAGATCCATGTGTTTCTCCTTCCTATGTATCGGCAGGCCGCATTCACAGCCCGCCCTACATATCTTTAAAGCCATAAGGCATTAAAATCGTTGTATGCTCTTTCCGTATTTGTCCTCGACACCCCCGGAAAATCAGGGAATACATTCAGACGTCCGGCAGCTTACCGGATCCATGGGAATCTGACCCCTCCGTGGTTCTCACCGAGCCGCCCGCAGGCGGAAGTCTCATTATCCTGTGACGCCTCAATGCTGCGCGGGGAGCTGCCCCGCGTTTATCACCGGCCTACCGCTTGCTCCCTCAGCGGGAGATTATTGCATTTGCCGTGAACGTCGCTCTTCGTCACAGGGTCGTGTCTGAAGAATGCTATGCAGTTGTCATGGTGCGATCTGTGTAACAACCCATGTGGCTGTTACAATGTAAAGTTTAGAAGAAAGAGGGGATTGTTTTTAGGAAGGGATGCGTCACATTGACGTGACGGGATACATCACATTGATAGGATTCGGAACATAAAGAAAGGCGCCTGCATTTCTGCAAGCGCCAGTTACTAATTAAGGAATCAAAGATTATGATTTCATCGCCCATTGTCTGATATCCGTTTCCAGTTTTCTGGCAGATCCACAATGACCGGTTATACTATCCCAATTATTAATTATTTGAGGAAGGAACAATCTGTATATAGCTGTATTCTTTTTGTGTCCGGGGATACGGATGCCATGATACTCCTTTTTAAGCGAAATAATACGCTCCCAAGGGTCAACAACAGCCTCGATATCATCGATATCCTCTTCATAAGCCGCAACAGTCCAGGCGTCTGTGCTGTCACAAGGAATAACTATTACGATTTTTTCCTTACTTGCAGGATCTCCAATGAGAGAACGCAGTAATTGTTCCAAATGTATTCGATATCCCTCTGGGGAATTAACGTGATCCCTGCAAGGTATGATGACAGGACAATTGCCTTCTTTAAGCTGTCTGCATACCAATGGAGACTCCTCATTCTTTTTAGGGCAAATCGTGCTTTCACAACGGCAATGTACTTCTTTTTCTTTTCTTGCCACATCCCCGTCCATCTGGATGATCAGCAGATCTAAAGCCGGGGATATTGCCGAGAACAGGGCAGGGATCAATTCTGCGTTTGTTTCACACCATCGATAAACGCCCTTCCAGCCATTGCCAAATTCGCCCAACATATCCTGTTCCGGCTGAATATTCCGATAAATATGGCTTTCTCCGGTTATTCTGTTGATAGCTGCCTTTAGGACCATCTGATCAATCGGGCCTTCACCAACAATGCCTATTACTTTTCTCATATCAGTTCCGGAACACCTCCCAGATAACCATTGATCCAAAGACGGGAAAGCGACTGCCCGGTCCCTACAAGTTCTTCTGATACCTGTATCCGATTCATGATGATATGTCCATTCTCATCCCGGTCCGTAACAAACAGACGAACCCTGTCATCGGTAAGATCCAGTCCGTCAAGAACGAGCGGATTGTGAGTTGTCATGAACACCGTCTTTCCATTTTCAAGTATCAACCTGCTGAAGACCTGTGTTATTTTCCGGGCAAGCCTTGGGTTCATGGCGTGGTCAAAACTGTCGATCCCGAACATTTTCGGTGCATTCGGATGCATAGCAACACAGAGCATAAACAGAACGTAAAGAGCGCCTTCACTGGCATCATAGCCCGTAAAAAGGGCAGCATCCTTTAAATAGCGATCCTGGAATTCGATGATGCGGCTGGCTGCCGGAATACCGGGATTAAGGGTGCTTTTTTTCGGTTTTCCCACACGGAAATCGGATGCCCATTCGATCAACTCCAGGACATCACTCATGTCAAGACTCCCGAACATTAAATCGCCATTCATTACCTTGATCAGATCACCCATTGCTTCTGCAAGCCGGCCTCCATTCAGACCGATTGGTGAGACCTGTGTCGGATCCGGTACAGTCCCACGAAGTGTAAGTGTATCCGGCTGATATATGCCATAGTCGCCAATATAATTACCGGCAGAAATATATTCATCAGAAGCAAGTGCTTCGGCTACTGTAAAGTAACCAATTTTGTTATTCATCTGCCCCTTGCTTCGGTTGCTTCTGCCAAATACGGTTTTACCGTCCTTCGATGCACTTTCTGTATGGTATTTCCATGAATCACCATCTGTAGGCACGGTCAGGTGTACACTGTACTGGTAATCATGGGCAGCTTTTTGCCAGCCAACTTGAAAATCTACGGTAACCGGTTCTTTTTTGATATCAAGAAATTTGGATTTATATAATTGAGCAGTCGATAAACGGACTCCTTTTCTTTGCAGGCTGTTGCTGTTTACGCGATCCGTCATGGCTGCACTTAATGTACCTATTGCCTCCAGAACAGAGGACTTTCCCGAACCGTTAGCTCCAATCAGTACATTCACATTTCCCGGCTCAAAGCTTATATCATAAAGGGATTTAAAATTATGAATGGTTATATTTGTGATTCTCATATCGTCAGACATGATGTTAGCCCTCCTGAAAAATATCATTATTGCAATGGCTAATCGCATTTTCAAACTACTCGATTCTCAGGAAAATGTCAATACCTAAATTATTTGAAACACCTATATTTACTGGCTTTTTTGATTTTTAGCCAGTTGGAAATCTTGCAAAAACCAAATGGCTAACGGCAACTCGGATGTTGCCTGAAGGGTCATTTACTCCAGGAGCTAACCACCATCTGATCAAGAATCAATTTGAAGAAAGATCCGCATTTCCATCACTTTTGCGGATATTTACTTAAATTCTATGCCCCTGCATTGTAATCAGTTCTTTCACGTCTTTCCTTATCCAGCCTGATCCAGTCATCCAGTGTCAGGGGAATATAATCCGAAAACATGCAGAAGCCGTTGATCATATTGCAGGGTATCGGATGTTCCTTTGTCTGATGCGCGGATTTCACCATTGTTGATCTGGTGATCCGGATGAATTCATAGCCGCTTCGATGTACGTTGGCCTCACATGCCTGCTCAAGCAAGCTTGGCAGGCGCGTTCGGCCTTATCGCGCAAAAAGAAAAGCGCCTGCATTTAAGCAAGCGCCTGCTGATAGATATATTGATATTATGATAATTACTCACAGGAATTCGTCTTGTGGTTTCTTCGGTTCGTCTTATGTCTCACGCATGTTCTCCAAAGTCTCATGCCATAGTAATCCACCAAAAATTCTGGAAATGCACTCAGTACAAATGCCCCTTGCACCGGTGTTTTCTTTGCCTCTAAAGAATAAATCTCACGCGGGCTCACCTGTTCAGAGTACTGATCATATTTCAGTGTTCCGGCAAAACCGAAAAGGCACGAAATCCTCATAGCGAAGACATCTATGATGTCCTTCCAGATATTATAATCGTATTCCCTGAATTGCGGGTATTGAGACCGCTGTGCGGATATATTTTTATAATTCTTCATGTCCCGGGCAGACACATAGCATGATACCCTGTCACCGCATTCACCAGTCTTGTAATCTCTTAGCGCCTCCACCATCGGATAACTAATGTACAATTTTCCGTTATCGGTTTCATTATCAAAGCTTGCAAGCATCTGAGCTACAGCATCAGTATCTTCTTCCTTACTCAGGTTCTTTTGATGGGTATCATAATCAAAAAAGAGGTATACCTCTGAAAAGTCATCTCTCGAAAGGTCTGCAAGCTGCTCTTTGATTTCATCGCTGCCTTCCCTCAAAACTTCAATGAGGTCTGTTTCAAAATCATCTTCTTTAAGCTTTTTCCAGAGCATATAGATATTCTGTCCTGCCGGAAGCGTAATTATTTTAAAATTGCCATGAGCAAAGAACACTTTCGAGATATTATCAATGATCTGAGGTTCCCTGGCCTCTCCTTCGACTATAAACGCCTTATAGTCTTTATCAGCCATTAAAAGCACCTGCCTTATACATTTTCTGAAGATTATGTGCCTGTCTGAGCTCCTTCTCCGTGAGGCTCTGGAGTGCCCTGATCGTATTATCCTTCAGCAGGAAATAACAATCCGGCCTGAGAAGATCATTGCTCATAAGATCCGTGTTGTGTGTTGTTGTAAATATCTGCACCCCCGGTATCTCATTTACCTTTTTCTGCACGGCTTCTGACAGTTCGAAATGATAGAAAGCATCAAACTCATCAATGAATACAAAGGACGCCTTCTTCATCCGGATATACCAGTAATAGAAAAGGGCCAGCGATCTTGTCCCTGTGGATGCAATTTTAAAGAAATCGGCATCTTTATTTTCAAAATGACAGTAGATCGCTTTCCGCCCATCCACCTCGCATTCATACAGCTCATAGTCAATGCCGTTCTCTTTAAGGAAATTCTGAAAATCCTTTACCTTTCCGGTATTTACAATACCCTCTGCAATGCTTTCGCTTCCATTCATGAAGCCCTCATATCCACGGTTGTCCAGAGAATAAAACAGCAGCATCCGGTCGACAAAATCGATAAACCTTTTAAATACCTGATTCTGCATATTATCCGACAGAATCGAATTGCTGCTTACATATTTCACGCGTGATATCGGGCTATCGTTCTTAATGGATGAATTTAAAGTATCGGAGCCCTCAAGCAAAGTAAATCCGTCTCCCGCAAGGAAGTCGTAATAGATAACCTCTTTCCCGTCAATGGACAGACTTTCCTCTCTCAACGCATCCACGGCAGTTTTTGAGTATCGGTAAACAAGCTCATGTCCGTCAAAAACAAATGTATACTCAAACTCGGCAAATGACTTCCGTCCGCTCATATTAAGATAGAAATCATAGCTTTGAAGAAGCTTCTGCTTCTCCGTCAGATGCGTAATAATATCAAAGATTGCCAAGCCGAGATTAGATTTCCCACATCCGTTGATGCCGTAAATGATTCCTTTGGTTATGCAGTTCCCTTCGATCACTTCCGGATGAAACCCGTAATTGCTGGGAGATCCTATATCCAAGGAAATTCTGTCCTTAAACCCTTTGAAATTTTCTACATTGAATTTTTTTAACATGGCACTCACTCCCCGGAACTTTTTTCTTTAGTATATTCTTTCCCGGAGAAAAAATCAACATTTTCCGTAGTTTTTCTACAGTGCATTCGAATAATATCAACGGCATAGCTATTGATATTCCGAGTAAACCAGTTATTTGTTTTACTGTCGTAATTTTCTGCCGTTATGTTGGCATTTTCCCTCTTGCAAACCTGTTTTTCGTTTTAGCCCCGCTTTTACATCGTAACTACAAGAAATCAAGTGCTTCTTTTACAAGTTCTTTCTGTGAATGTTATATCAGCGGGATCTTCCTTCCCTGTCTTGCAATAATCTCCTCAAGCGTCTGAGGCTCATAATCCTGCCACATGGCTCCGACATTGTACGCTTCACAGCGCAGTCCCTTTCGACGGATATCCTCCTTGATCCTCTCCTCCATGACGGATTCCTCTGTCTTATGCGTGTGCCCATGCAGCATGAATGCCATATGCCGGGCACCATTATAGAACGGAATAAAGTAGTGGCACAGGATCAGACGGCATTTGACACCATCGGCCATAATTACCATATCCTTATAATCCGCAACCTCATGGAAGCAATTCTCATAAGCTTCGCTGCGCTTATCGTGATTGCCGCGGATCAGATGAATGTGCCCGTTCATCTGGTTTGTGTAGTCCGCGATCGATGTGCGGTTCCGGTAGGCGAAATCGCCCAGCACATAGACGTGATCCTCCTTCCGGACCTTGCGGTTCCATCGGCGGATGATCTCCATGTCCATTACCTCTGCCGTTTCCCAGGGCCTTTTATCAAACCGGATGCAGTTGGCATGCCCCAGGTGCAGATCACTGATAAAATATGTCTTCACTTTTTGTCACTTCTTTCTTGAATATTACTGATCTAATCCTCAGAGAGCATTTCAATTCCTCTGTAGAATTGCTCTTTCATTTGTTTCCTTTCCGCTGCCCGGTCGATCGTCTGCCTGTGTATACTGCTGATATCCGCAAGGATGCCGCCTTTAATCAGCAGCCCAAGGCTGACTGGTGTATATCCGCAGACATTTGCCGCAAGATTAAGATGCTTGCAGCCTTCTGCATAAGGCTCGATCCCATTATGGTCATGGCCATGAATATTCAGACACCAGGGAAGGCCATAGACCGGTTCATGGGAGAGAAGGATCTTCTCAGATATAAACAACGGTCCTTCATAAATCTCATCAAAGATGTCCTTATAGTCTTTCCGCCGGTCATGATTGCCCAGAAGAAGGACTTTATGCCCGGCCTTGATCTGCGCAGCGTAATCCGAACTGCCCACATCGCCAAGGCAGATGAAGGTATCATTTCTTGTCACTTTGTTATTGATAATCCAGATCTGCTCCTCCGGCGGGATCCAGTCCGGATCCATCAGAAGACAGTCGTCATCATCCAGATGAAGGTCGGAGAGAAGATAAACAGATCCCTTTGCCGACCAGTGCTGAAATATTTCATACAATGTTTTGATCATCTTTTTTCTTCTGCTCCTTAATCAATCTGTCAAATAGTGCATTAATCTGCATGACCGCATCCCTTGCAATTTCTTCAGGAGAGCGGTTCTCCATATCTACTTCTACTGCAAATAACCGGTTTGATTCATCCAGACTTCTCACTGCCATTTGTATATCGCTCCTCTTGTCATCGAATGCCATAGTATTCCCAGGCAACTGTGTCAATCACCATGAATTCCTGTGTCCCGATCGGCTTCCCTACGCTGTCTGTCGAAAACACATCACAGGAAATGAGGTTCCCTTTTCGTGTTATCCCTTCAACCGGTGTATGCCCCACTACCTGCAAAAGCTTCCTTGGTTTATAAAGCCGCCCTTCGTAATACTGCGGCCGGTACCAGATAGGAGACGCATCCTGCCACATCTCTCCGCATGCGAATCCATTGATTGTTTCGACGACCGCATCAATGTCGTTATATTTGCCGGCCGGAACATACCGGCGGACAAAGTCATCCGCCAAACCACCATGAGAAAACAGAACATTATCGATCCGGTGAAGATAAGCCAGCTGCCGCTCATCCGGCAGAGATTCCCGCAGCACCCGCAGTTTCTCGCAGACTGTCCATGGTGCGATCTTGGAATAACCTGTCTCCCGCTGATTCCACAGATAGCAGACATCGTGATTGCCATAGCACCACAGAGTCTCCGGATATTCTTTCGCAAAATCGATTGTCGTATCAAAGGTCTGAATATACAGATCCAGATTGAACTGCTGCCGCCAATCGTCCGCAATATCCATCAGGCAGATTGTCCGGTCCGGTTTTATTTCTTTCATTAGTTCTGATGCCCGCTGAAACATCCAGGGCTTCAGATGGACATCAGGTATTACAAGTACTTTCATGACTTCTTATCCTTCAGTGTAACTTGCTCTCCATCTCTTCAAGAGCATTGTATTTTCTTTCTGCCTGCGTCCAGCTCGATGCCTGCCCCAGTGCTCTCCAGATATATCCGTTCTCCTGCAGGAACAGATGATTATTGTCTAGCACTGTTTTACCGGTGATCACATCCATGGTGTCAAGCAGGAGCAGAACCGTCTGTGCCCGAGTGTATTGAAACGCCTTCATAACGGGATGATCCGCGGGAATCTCCTGATTCCACGCTTTGATAAGAAGGTCGTACATCCTGCTAAGGCTGACGTCTTCCTCTTTCTCAAGCGAATTGAAATAACTGCTGATCAACAGGGCCTGCTCTGAATTGTGACTGTCAAACGTCGCCAGTTCCCTGCTGATCCCGAGCCTTCCACAGTATGCAATAAAAGGCATTGCTCCTCCGATGACATCGCTGCATTCAGAAAAATGACTTTTTAAAATATGAAACGCGTGCCTCGACACCCAGAAACACATACTGTCTTTCCGCTTCACCCGCGATACCTTTGCATGAAAGCGGTTGTCACTGTACGCCAGCAGCAGCCGGACTGTTTCGCAAAACACCTTTGACAGCTTCGAAATATCCCGGAGCGAAACATATACTTTTATCAGTGCAAGGTCACTTAACCAGTCTGCCGGCGGAAGAGCGCTTTCCACAGAGAATTTCCACCATCTGTCATAGCCTGTATCGGTAAAGCAGTCTTTCCACTTATCCGGCATGGAAGCTGCCAGTTCTTTCAGCGATTCAATATGGTCTCTGCATAACCCCGTGTCCACAGACCGATCAATTCCCTGAAGATCCTCATAAATGACGTACTGGTCTGCATCCTTTCCGAATCTCTGGAAAAGATCTATTAAAATCTCTTCCCGGGCAGAATAAGCGGGATTATCCTGCTGCAATATATAAGTCTTCAGCCCCGCGTTCAGTGATGATACTTCAAATGCCATCCTGATTTCCCCGAAGGTCAGAAGATTGAAGCATTGCCTCCTCTTCGGGAAGCCACTCTATCGCATCTCCGAATTTTTCCATTTCTTCTCTGTACACATGCATGAAATCAATGATGTCTCCGTATTTTTCCGGAAACAGTTCCTCACAGTATCTCGTCGGAACGGAGTGAGGAACGATGCCGACATATCCGGTGTCGTCAAACCGTGTCATGATATCCTCCGCGTCAGAAAGCAGCACCGGGAGGCCGGCTGCAGACAATGCCGTATAAAATCTCACAGCTTCAGCCGCACGGTGTTTCCCGCCGATCAGAAAAAAGTAGCCCGATGAACGGATCCTCTCCTGATATTCATCTTCAGAAATTTCCCCTGCTCTGTATTTAAAGTCAAGGTCACGCCGGTCGTGCATCACATATAGATCAACATGCGTACTGTTCCCGCCACGACAGACTTCCCATGGATGTCCTCCGTGCTGTTCCCGGCGAAAATACCATTCATCCCAGGCTGCCGGATCATCAAAATCAATCCCGGGGCCTGCATTCAGTCCATGTCCCCGTCCGCTCAGTCCTTCATCCCTGCCGTCACCATGAAGAAAATACTGATCGACAGGCGACAGATCCGTACCGTTGTACCCGCACGCTTTATAACCAATCGCACAGGCACGGAAGAAATCTCTCGCCGTCATACTTTTCAGTCTTCCGATACGATTCCTGCGGTTTATGCCGCTGTTTAACAGCGCACGGAAAGCACTGATCGTCTCTTCCGGAAGTCCTTCCAGATCGCTTTCCTTCCATTCCGGTTCCCTTTCCCAGAGAACCCGCCGGGGAATTACGCCTGTTCTGAATGAATACGGCAGATTTGCTTTTACAAATTCATTGTAAGTGCCTTCCTTCAACCTCCGCATGGATTCCATGACCGGTTCCGCAAGAAGAGCGCAGAGAGCAATGACGGCTTCCTCCCTGTTAGTGAATCCGGTTTTCTCATCATCGTTATAATCAAAATGCGCATTGATGATCGGTTTGTCGCCAAAATGAACTGCCCTGAACCATCTGGAACCGTCTTTATGAAAGGCTTCCGCGATGACCAGTTCATACCAGCAGACAGGATCCGGGTATTCCTCCAGCCAGTACTGCTCATATTCTTCACGGTTCTTTACATCGCCCCACTCAAGCATGTCCTCATAGGAGCCAAAATCCTCAATGGCTCCTCTTGGAATCGTGACCCAGATTGCTTTGGCTTCATCGTTTTTCCGTAGGGGAGCCATCTCCCGCAGCATCTCAAACAGCGGATCCATCGCTTTACACAAAGCTTCTGACGGCGCAGAGGGGTTCAGGGATCCCCGCTCAAAACAATTCAGAAGGCTGTCTATATCCGGTGCCACCAGTTTGTAATTATTCAATGAAATCACCTCTTCTTTATCAGTCCCCGTCCCAGACCCCGTCCGGTCGAAGCTTCGCCATCGCTATAAGCTGATACAACGGCCGAATGGCATTCGCGGCTGTTGCTTCCCAGTAATCATCACAAGGACCTTCGCTGATATCTTCCGTATAATCCTCACTGCTGCATTCATCCCTATGATGAAGTGCATAATAGAAGTCAACTTCCTTACCGGATTTATCCCCGTACCTTGTTCGTTCCCTGCTGGTGATCAACCATTCCCCATCCGGCTTGTATTTCGCTTTGATCCTTTCGATCATATCCTCCAGCATCGGAATGCTTTCTACCCCTGTCTTACCGTAAATACCGCGGATGCCATACTCTGTTTTAACCGGACCTGTTGTCCCATCAGCATAATAAGCAGAGATTTCATCGTGAGCGAAACGTGGATCTCCATCTGTGGCATCGTAATAATAACGTCCATAGTTATACGTGACGTTCAGCCATGCCTCGCTGATTGGTTTGGGAGAAAATGTCCGTGTCTGTTCATCATAGTCTGCCTGATATGTCCCGCCGGTCATAACATGTTTCACCGGCAGGTCCAAGGTCTCGTCTGTAACGGGATCCTTTAATCTGATGTCATAGCTCATAGTGATGTCACCTGTTCCTTTCTCTCGAGCAGTCGTTCATAGAGTTTATATGTCATGCAGACGAGCAGCTGTCCATCATTTGTGTGAATACATACCGAGTTCCCATATCGAATCGGGAAATCATCTTCCTCAATATGCCCGCAGAATTCCTTCTCTGAAATCATCGGCAGCATCATTCTTTAACCCTTCTTCCTGACACAAGCATTCTTCTAAAAGTAAAACCCGGCTCACCGCTGATCTGCGACGGGCCGGGCATAAGTCTTTCTGTATTATCCTTACTGATTCAGGCTGCCATGCATTCCTGTATGAGCCTGTAGTACCGGAAGAGGCGCTCCGCACCTTCCGGAATATTCTTGTTGGGATCATAACGCCGGTTTCCGCAGACCAGCATATCCATCGGCACCTTCAGCAGATCGCTTAAGGCGTAAAGATTGTCCAATGTGGGCATACTCTGGCCATCCAGCCAGTGATAGACACTCTGCACGCAGGCCAGTGAGAGCGCATTCTTCACGTCTCTTACCGTTACCCCGCGTTTCTCCATCAACAGACGGATCTGCTGTCCTGTTCTTACTTTATCAATAGCGATTGTCATGACGATTCTTCTTTCTCCAGAGCTCTGAGGCAGGAGCCTCTGGCTCTATTATATCCGATTCTGATGGGCTTGTCATTGAACTTGTCGTTCAATATCGACACCTCAAAAGGTCTTTTCACATGTTTCTTGCGATGTCCGACAGCTGGCTGATGACCTGCAGAAGCTGCTTTCTGTCCTGGTCGCGGTCCGGATTCCTTCCAAGAAGGAGATAGTCTGTACTCGCATTTAACGTGTAGGAGAGTTCAATGAGAAGGTCAATGGAACAGCCGTACTTGCCGCGTTCCAGTCTTCCCAGATGCTCCCGGGTGATATTCACCTTCTCTGCCAGCTCCTCCTGTGTCATCCCCTTAATATTTCTGAGTTCCTTCAGACGCTTTCCGAATGCTTCCTGGTCAAAATACATGTCCTGTCCTTTCCCAAGCGTCTGCCGGGAAAGGACTTCCATTCACCGTACGAAGCAGTCGTGATCGAGCAGAATCCACCGCGGAAGCGGAAGAGAAAGCGCCGTCGAAATCGGATCAGATAAAAGGATATGGTAATCCTGTTTCCAATCCGGCTTCGTACGGCGCCTGGCAGTCTCGGTCTGTGACCGGCTCCGCTTGCTCGATTAAAAGTCGTATCGTGTTATTCTATTTTGGTTGTTTTCATCCTCTGGGGTCCAGGTACCAGAGGGATTCATCCTTTCAGATTCCTTCTGTAATCATGGCTGTTCCACTTTGCGGATAATCATGATCTCCCTGTACATTTACTCCATCGGTGTTCCGACTTCGATCAGATTTCCGTCCGGATCATAGAATCGGACCACCCTCTGGCCCCAGCTGTGGGTCATCAGCCGGTTCACATAGTCCGTATCCGGATAGAGTTCCTCCAGTTTCTGAATAAAGCCCTCGATATTACGTTCTTCAAAATACAGTTCGCTTGCATTGTTCCTGGGAATGATATCTTTTTCCAGAAAGTTCTCCCAGATCTTTGCATCCTGCAGAACCAGTCCTTCCGTAAGGATCATATTTCCGTCATTGTCCAGTACCGTTTCCAGACCAAACAGGTCATGATAATACTTTCTTGATCTATCAATGTCCCGGACAACGATCAGCACATTTCTCAGCTTCATAATTCCTCCCACTGCATCCTGTTCACCCGACAGTTCCGTATTCTCCTGAAATAGGCAGGGCTCAGAGCTCCGTCGAACTTGCACTTCCGGCATTTTACAAAAACAATATCCGTCTGTGTCACCGGTATGATCCGCAGAAGGAATCCGCAGATCGGACAGCGCATCTCACGTGTCTTAACATTTTCAGCTTCCAGCCTGGAAAGCTCCAGCTTTCGCAGAACATCCGGCGACGGCGTATTGTATCTGGGATTACAGGTATAACCGCTCATCAGCCTTACCCCCCAGCAGGTTCTTCTCGACATATTCATCCAGAGGATGATATTCCAGAAGATCCAGTTCCCTCAGCCGGATCTGCATGGCGGAAAAGGAGACTCCCACCTGAGCGGCCATCCGGCTGATGATCCTGCGTTCTTCATTAGCATAGACGTTCTGCCCGTAGACTTTGATCCGTCTGCCTTTATTAAAATCCCTGAGGGCCTGATCGACGGTGAACTGCGGCATCAGGATCACTGCCGCCAGCCGGTCGGCCTGGTTTTCAGTCATAGTCAGTTGTGCTTTCAGCTCCTGAAAGGTGTAGCCATGCTCGGAATCATAGATCCGATGGAACTGAGGCACAGGGTTATGCTTTTCAATCACGGAATGCGCGATCTCATGAGCAATGGTGAAGCGGCGCCGGCCGCTTTCCTTGTCCTGCCGGAGAAAGGCGTCCAGCACGATCGTCCCCAAAGGGAAACAAAATGAGACGATACTGCCTTTCCGCCTGATCTTCAGCGGTGTCCTGCCGTCGGCGAGGAATCCGACCTTATCCCGGTCCTCCTCGGCAAATGTTTCAAATACTACAGTCATTCCCAGATAATTAGCCAAGCCTTCGATGTCGATGCACCGGGCGGCCATCTGCACGTGGGCGTTCTCCAGATAATGCCGGGTCAGCCCTTCTCCGAGCTCCTCGAGCTCACGGTTTGAAATGTACGTACTCAAGAAGAATCCACCTCCATACGGACCGGTTCCACATACCACCTGTTTCCGGTCCGGTAAATATATTTTTCCGCACTACCGATCAATACCGTGTAGCGAATTCCTTCAAATTCATGGTCTGCCGGAGCCGCGACATGAATCGTCCGCGTGATCTCCCAGGCCTGTCCGTCTTCCCATTCCAGGCTTTCCGGGCGGATCGTCCCGTCCGGCAGATGGGAACATCGGACTTTCACAAAAACCTTTTCCATCCCCTTCTTGTCCCCCTGATGATCAGATGAGGCCTGCAGCCATTACTTTTCCCAGATCCTCCATCCGAAAGACAGGGACCTTCACCCGCTTTTCAAAATGCTTCGACACCTGCGTGACCTCACCGCATTTCTCGCATTCCATCCAGCCTTCGGTCTCCTCAAGATACAGATCTTTATTCCTATGCCCGCAGCACGGGCAGCTGACATCATAAGTCTTCATGCTGTATTTCCCCCTCATCTCTTCTTGATTATGTGGCTGACGACGCCCTGGCAGACCAGGTGCTTCACCAGGATCTTCTTATCTCCATAGACGGCCTTGTTGCAGTACTCTAGGATGACCTTTCTCGTTTTCCTGTCCTTCCCGCCATATTTTTTCAGCGTATTACGGTTCTCTTCATCAAGGGCAATGACCAGATCGCCTTCTTTCGGATCCGGTTCCTGACGGATGACGACCAGATCCCCGTCTTCAATCCCTTCATCCTCCATGGAATCACCGGAGGCATGCAGGATATAAAACGGACCGTCGCCAAAGATCGCCGTCGGGAGAGTCGTTACACACTCAACATTTTCCTCCTCATAGGTCAGCTCCCCGCAGGGAACGCTGCCGACCAGAGGCGCCTGCTGCCGGTCTGTCCGGAGCTTGTCCATCTTGTCTACGACCAGCCTGCCGCCCTGATAGGAGAGAAGCCCCCTCTCATTCATCGCCACAAGATAGTTCTGCGAAGTGCTCCTTGCGATCCCGAAATACTTTGCAATCTCCGTCGTGGAAGGCGTACGGTCGTGTTCGATATAGAATTCGCCAATATAAGTCCTGATCTTTTTCATCAGTTCCGGGTCTTTGTGTCGCATAGGGCACCTCCAAGTGTTTTGATTTCTATCGTGAGCAGGCTGCTTTCGTTTCCTGTGAGCCCATCATATCAAACATATGTTCGTCGTGCAAGAGAAAAATCGCAATTTAAAACGGGCTGTCAGTCGCGACCGACAACCCGCCATGATTTGATTGATATTTGACCATTTTCAGTTTTTCAGTTTCCAATTATTTAGAAAATCTTCGATAACACGATCCTTATCAAAGCTGCAACAGCAAATGCTGCGATAAAGGCCATTACTTTTAACGCCGGTCCCGGGATACGGCCCCAGCCGGTATTCCTTATCCGAAGCTTGCTCAGTAATCCCGTTGTATACAAAGGGAACATGACAACCGTAACATATATCAATACCTCAGAATATCCATAAGCATACCGGAATAGGGTATTCCTTTCATAAGCACCGGTTTCCCCCAGCACCATATAGATGATCAATGCAATAAGACCAATGATGCTAATATTTCGAATACTCTTTACCAGTTTTGCTTTTTCTTCGCCGGCATAATCCGACATGGCATCAGCCACTTCTTTTACTTCCTCGTTCATTCCGTCGCTTTTCCTTTCTCCTGCAATGATCTCAGGAATGCCGACATCGTAGTAATCGGCGATCTCAGAGAGCAGGCTGATATCCGGCATGTTGCTCCCGGTTTCCCAGCGGGATATGGTTCTCGCTGATACGCCAAGCTTCTCTGCAAATTGTTCCTGAGTGATTCCATGTTCCTTCCGAAGCTCCCGCAGGAAGCTTCCGATTTTTTTCTGGTCCAAGCCTTTCCCTCCTTTCCAACCGCAGAATACGCCCGGAACATCTGAAATAACACGACACAAAGCGACCAAATGCCGTATTTCGTATGGTCAGACAAAATTGTCCGGTCTAAATACTCTCTTTTCGGAGCTGTAAGTTCCGGATACATGGCTCCTTCTCTTTAACTATAGAGACGCTCCAAACGCCCTCAGTTCTTCCAGCTTCGCCTCCGACACGCCTGGATCATAGCCATCTGTGGTAAATACCCCCATGCCTTCCAGCTGCAGATAATCCAGAAAATCTCCCTGATAAGAGAAAAGAGCACCGTCATACATATCCGGATCACCGGAGCTCAGGAACATTGCAACTTTCTTCAGCTTCGCCGGCTTATTCGGGTATGCCGCCGCATAGAAGCGGTCGATAACGCATTTCAGCTGGCCGGAAAGGCCGTGGTAGTAGATCGGCGAAGCAATCACCAGCATCTCTGCCTCCTGCAACTGCCCATAAACATACTGCATGTCGTCCTTCTGCACGCACTGGCCGTTTCCTTTGGTGTGGCAGTACTCGCAGGCAAGACAGCCATGGATATTCATCTTACAGACATCATATACGCCATATTCATGACCGGCAGTTTCAAGGCCTTCACAAAAGGCTTTTATCATCTGTTTTGTATTGCCCTTTGGCCTGGGACTTCCGTTTAAGATCAATACTTTCATCGTGATCCTCCCATCTGAAGTGTCAGCATGACATCACCGTTTCCAAGCAGATCCTCCATCTCTTTCTGAGACAGGTCCACATGGCCCAGCCGGGTATAAGCCCAGGAATTGGAGCCGTAAAAGACGACGATCTGATCACCGGAATACAGGACGACATCACCGGCCTGTGTGGTCGTCTGCTGATCATCACTTATGATGCTCTGACCGATCGGCCCAACCTGCTCGAAGCCTCCGTACATGGACAGCTGAATGGTCAGCGGCCCTTCTGCAGCCAGTGCCGCCAGGGCATCTACGGATTCATTTTCTTCCCAGGTCACAGGGACTTCCGCGTCTCCGATCTTCAATTTCATATCTGTTTTCTCCTCGTCTGTCATCTGTGCTTCCGGCTCACTTTCCTGTGGGGAATCTGTATCCTGTGTTTCCGACTCGCTTTCCTGAGAACTGTCTGCATCCGGCGTCTCCGTAACGACTTCTCCGGTCCAGTCAATGATACCGCCGAACTCATAGACGTTCGTGTAGCCCATATCAAAAAGCTTCTGCGCGGCCTGCTTGCTGCGGTTTCCGCTGCGGCAGTACACCAGGATGACCTGAGCAAGATCCGGAAGTTCTTCCGGCTGATCCGATCCGATGGTTTCATTCGGGATACAAATGGCTCCGGGAATATGCCCGGCCGCGAATTCATCCGGCCGCCGGACGTCGACGATGACATGGCCATCGTCCTGCTGCATCATCTGTTTTGCTTCATCCTGCGAGATCTGCGTATAGCTGCGGACCATATCCTCACCGTCCATGACCTGACCGCCGGAGGAACAGGCTGTCAACAGAAGGAGAAGAGCCGCAAAAATTATAAAAACTCGTTTTCTTTTGCTCATTTACAGATCCTCCACATCCACACAGCGGAAGCCATTTTCCATCAACAGTTGCGCAGTCACACCGGCACCATCCACCAGTGTTCCGGAAAATGTCCCGTCATACCGTTGCTTTACGCCACAACTCGGGCTTCGTGACTGCAGCACAATCAGTTCCGGCTGTTCACGCCTGGCAATCTCAAGGCACTTCGACGCACCGGCACGGAATTCTGTGTCCACGATCCGGCCATCCTTTGCCGTGACGACACCTTCCCTGATCTCGGACGGAACGCGCGGCGTCGGAAGCCCGCCCATCTGCTCCGGGCAGACCGTAATCACTTCATTTTCCGCCATCAGCTGCAGAACCTTTTCATTCCGGTTATTGCCGCCGTTATACTTGCAATTCTCACCCGCCAGACAGGCGCTTATCATGATCTTCATCAATTATCAGCTTCTTCCTGCTGAAGCCACATGTCCTTTGTCATCAGGTTCACATGGCCAGTCCGTTTCTCGTGCATCAGAGGAACATCCACGTCCTTTGTGGTCCACTGATAGCAGAATCCGCATTTTTCCTGTACGCGCTTTGATTTGGTATTGCCATCATAATAGCCACACCAGACCTTCTGCATGCTCAGATCCATGAAGGCATGACGAAGCATTTCTCTGGCCGCTTCGGGCATAATCCCCTGTCCCCAGAAAGGTTTGCCAAGCCAGTACCCGAGCTCGCATTCATCGTCCCGCTCGGTCAGATCAGTATGGCCATCCAGCTTGAGTTCGATCGCACCGATAGCTTTACCATCCGATTTGAAACAGATAGCATATGCTTCCGCCCCATTGAAGACATCCCGAATCACATCCAGGCTTTCGGCGACGCTCTGGTGTGGCGGCCATCCGGCGATCGGGCCGACATCCGGGTCTTTGGCGTATTCATATAAGTTTTTCGCGTCGCTTTCTTCCCAACGGCGCAGGATCAGTCTTTTTGTTTCCAGCATTTTATTGGTTCTCACGTCTCTTCCTGAGTTCTATGTAAGTGAGCAGCGAATCCCGCAGATCATCACTGAATCCATCCAAATCTGCTGCAGTAATTGCACCTTCATCCAGGAGATCCATCAGGATGAATTTCATGTTGGAACGGCTCATTTCGGCCTGAACGCCGCTGTCCTTCTTATCCTGACGGATCCGTTCCTCCAGCGCCCAGAACTTATCTGACGGATTCCCTTCACCGCTGAGCAGTTCAATATATTCATGATTCAGCCTGTCCATATAGGCTTCCTGCCAGTCAGGGATCCTGCTCCGGAACAGCTTCCAGTCTTTCTCATTTACACCGGGTGTGCCTCTCATACGTAGGTTCCTCCATCTCAATAACGTGTCTGATCAGTCAAAAGGCAGTTCTTCCACATCATCCACCGGTAACGTATCTGCCCGATTCTTCATCTGATCCATATACAGCCGGACTTTCTCTTCAAAAGGGAGTTCGTGATCAATGCCCACATCCTCCCATCTCACTCCGTATGGTGCACCGCCGGGTGTATACCCGGCAATATAGGCAAAGTCGCCATCCTTATCAGGACATGGATCGAAATGAACCACCTCATTTTTTATCTGTTTCTTCTTTGCCACGATCAGTACAGCTCCTTAAGAACAAGCACGGTGATCCCGGGATTGTCGCCGGGCATGATTCGCTTGACCTTCGGTTCGTACTGATACCAGTCATGAATCATCGACCGGAGACTGGTCCCCCTATTATATGATGGTGGGGTCAAAACCCCGGTTTCCTAAAAAGTCCTGCGCACTTTACGCCGGAAATTAGCACGTTTACAAATTCATATAGTCGATATGATGTCAAGAAGTGGCTGCCATAGGAAATTGCTCA
>Ga0310695_10006905_pt1 | contig 18426 bp, 16 predicted proteins | sample RumenRJG_04DNA_FD_203882 | JGI IMG/M metagenome (GOLD analysis project Ga0310695, IMG submission 203882) | Bovine rumen microbial communities from Lethbridge, Alberta, Canada - RJG_04 (v2) (version 2) | ecosystem: Host-associated > Mammals > Digestive system > Stomach > Rumen | place: Canada...
TGACTATGGTCTTATAGCCATTGTGAATCAGCATGGTTGTCAGCCGCTCTACACTGTCAGCCGACTCGCTCTGCACGAAGTCATAATGAACGCCGTGCTCATCAAGCACCTGCTGAAGTCGTTCCCTGCGCTTACGAGACTGGTGCAGACCTTGTTTCGGGCAATACAGGATGGCCCACCTATCGTCTTTCATTTACAATTTGGCAATTTACTATTTATTTTGTTATTTTTGGCCTATGGCTATAGCGTTTGGCCTTTTTATTTATTGCTAACCGCTAATGGCTAAAAGCCAATAGCCCTAAAATCATACTGACTTTCTCTTCCATAGGCAATGTGGCATCTATCCAATGAATGGTGAAGCCCCGCCGCTCCATGCCACGGAACCAGGTCATCTGACGTTTGGCGAACTGATGGATGGCGATTTCAAGTTGACGGAACATCTCGTCGTACGACAAGCGACCGATGAGGTATTCTGTCACATACTTGTATTCCAGTCCGTAGTAGATGAGGTCTTCGGCTGGGATGCCCTCGTTGAGCAGGCCCTGCACTTCCTCAATCATCCCCTCTTCGAGACGGGCTTTCAGACGACGGGTTATCTTTTCACGCCGCAGGTCACGGTCGATGCTTACGCCTATGATAAGGGGTCTCCCCCCTTCCCCCTCCCATTGGAGTGGAAGTTCTGAGGCGCCAGAAGCCTCCCCCAGTGGGGAGAGATTGGAGGGGGCTCCCACCTCTATCTCAATAGCCCTAATGGCCCTTTGCGCCGTATCCACATCTGTAGTATTATGCATCACAGAGCCGTTCTTAGCCTTCAGTTCCCTGAGTATCTCTGTCAGTTCCTCCAGCGACTTGCCCTCCAGACTGGCGCGCAATTCAGGATTCTGGGGAACCGGCGACAACTGGTAGCCTTTCAGCACCGCCTCGATATAGAGTCCTGTGCCGCCACAGAGTATAGGCGTCTTCCCCCTACTCACAATATCCTGATAGGCCCTGTTGAAATCCTGCTGATACTGGAAGAGGTTATACTTCGTGCCCGGTTCGCAGATGTCGATGAGATGGTAAGGGACGACGAGGGATGCGGCGGCGGAAGAGGTGTCGGCGGCCGAACCGCCGACCACAGGACTGCCGTTCGAGTGGCCGCTGGTTCGCCCAGCAGCATCCACGCGGTAGTCGGCAAGATCCTTACCCGTGCCGATATCCATACGACGATAGACTTGACGGGAGTCGGCAGAGATAATCTCCCCGTCGACTTTCATAGCCAAGGCGACTGCCAGTGGGGTTTTTCCACTGGCAGTAGGACCCAGTATCGTCAATAGTCTATTCATCCGTTTTCAACTCAAAAGGCAATGTCTTTATGGCATCGTATGCCGTCAGGCGAACATATTGGGCTGCCAATTCCGAAAGGCGGACCTCGTCATCACTCCATCTCGACTTCAAGGGCTGGTCGGCCTGCCACAATCCTTCAAAAAAAGGATACCACACAGGCACGAACTCCTGATACGAGCCTTCCGGATTCGATGGGTGTATCAGTCGGCCACAACTGTCGTATTCACCCTCCGAATACCATGCATAGCGGCTCACAGGGTTATGGCCCAAGCCCAATGCATGCAGGTCGCCATCACCCTGACGAAGGCCATGCTCGAATTCCCCTCTATAGCGCAAGTCGCCCTGGTTATCAAACTTTCGCTCTTCAGCAGGGTCTTTCTCAACGACATAATACAATGTGCCCTTGCCATGTGGCCGGCCCAGTTCATCGACCTCGCCCTCGTAAACGAGTTTTTTGATTACTTTTATTTTTTCCATGTCAATTCCAATGAATAATCATCACCATCGTAAACGCAACCGTCACTACGTTCATCACCCTCTATTTCGCTAAAGAGATGCAGAGGCTGGTCAAGACGCAGTTCATATCTTTCTTTATAGAACTCAATGGTGATACAGTCTTCCGTGATACGCGTTATTTCATAACTCCAGAATCCACTGATGCCAAGGCTGCCCAGTTTGGCCTGCATGTCCTCCTCCTCATATTCCCAGTCACCCGTACTACTGATACTCCAGTGCCGGTGACCGCTCTTGACATGCAGCATAATCACACCTGTGAAACCATTCTCTTCGTTCACATAGACACCGTCGACGAAAGCACCTTCAAAGCAACGACCATTATGATAGTTGTCGCCAACAAGCACGCCTTGGCCGTCAGGACGGCTGTCCTTTACTTCACCATCATAGATCCACTCACCGTTATTGTACTCAATATGTCCGTTTTTCCACACATTGGCCCGCATTTCGCCCTCGGCTCCTGTAGGATTGGGCAGCATCAACTGACTTGACGCCCTGTAGTCGCGCTTCCACTCTCGGGTTTCCAGCAGTTCGCCATCCTTCCAATGCTCATTGCGGCACATCCCCGTCTCGGCACAGTGTACATCAACATAACCACTATAAGGTTTGAAGTCGCGCACATCGTCGCCATAGTGGTCGAGGCTATCACCGTTAGGCAGAAAGACTGTGACACGTGTCGACGGGCTATATACCTTTTCATCATAATTGTTGGTGGTGTACCCTCCCCCTCGTTGCTCAATACGATAGATGTTATCACCGTCCTTCAGGGTCAACTTCAGTGTGGTGCATTCATGCCGGTTGGTCTCTTCCAACTCGTAGTCCATCACCTCATAGCGGAGCAATTCATTGGATGCCGAATGGCGAACGACACGGTCGTCGGCATACCACTCCTCAACCCAGGGCTTCTTCTCGTCCAAATACAGTTCAAAGCCATAGCGCTTGCCACCGGCACAGAACATGGCGATGGAATCCGGTCCCTGATGGTGATGGATACGGAATACACCATGCAGTCCCCAGCATTGCGGTTTCTTGTCCTTGGAGGTGTGTATCCATGCATCCTCTATGTAACTGCCGTCAGCAAACTCATAGCGCCCGTCGGCAGCATAGGCCGGACCGCTGATGCAGGCGAAACTCAGATGGAACGCACCCTTGAAGTGGTCGCCATTAGGATACCACACCTCGCCATCGCCTATGGGGCCAGCCAGTTTCTGCAGGATAGTGCTGGCTTGCTGCCAGCCTCCCTTGTAAATAATATCAGTCGCTACCATAGGTCTCATTCATTTAAAACAACTTCATCACCAGGGCAATGATAATCACGACGATGAAGAATACTATCTTGATGACCCACCACAGCAACCACATCGCAATTGACGTAAGAATGCCCAAGCCAAGATAATTGATTGCGGCAAGGAGCACAAAGATCACCAAGGCATAAAGCAATATTTCTCCCATGCCACGGGCAAGATAGACCAGAGCGTGGTTATAGTCGAGTTTTGAATAGTCTGTTTCTACTGAGCCTGCCTTCGTGAGATAGAGGGCGAAAATAAAGATGATACATTGCGCCGCCGGGAGATGGTCGTAGGCAAACCAGTCGGTACTATTAATGAAACTGGCATAAGGCAGCACGGGGTTGATGGCATCATAGTACTGGAAGACAAAGGGAGTGGCAAACAACACCACGAGCCAGAACATGATTTTCAGTCCAAGGCGGGTGATGACATTCAGATGGGCATTTACCTTCTCCAGTAGTTTCTCTATGGTACTATCCGTACCTTCAACATGGAGCGACTGAGCCTCTTTCAGTTTGCGCCGGGCATCAACAGCAGAACGGTGCTTGAGACTGCTCTCTGCACTATGGATAAGATCGCCGGCATACTCAGTAATTGGCGAGACTACAGGGTAGAAGGTATTGCCAAGAATATAGCCTGTGTAGGATTTCCCGTTGTAGTTGTATTTGAGTTGGTGAAAATGATATCTTGTAACGGCAGCACGCTGGAAGCGTATATGGCAGCGTTGAGACTCTAGCCCAGCGTGAGCATCAATAAATTCGTTGAACGAGTCGTTGTAGTCTTCGTTCTCAGGGTAGATGCCGTGGGCAATCCTGGCGTCCACCTTCTCAAAGACCAACTCCGTGCGGCATTGCTCACGCCACGGGAATTCTTTCACCTCTTTCCACAATACATCGCTGATGTAGAGTTGATTGTCTGATACCTTCTCCAGAGTCTGTTCTATGCGCAGGCTGTGAAGCAGTTTCTTTCGCCCCTCACAGGTGTTACAAGTCACCCGTCCGGTAGCGGAGCATGTACGGCATGGCACCTCACCGTCTCCATTGCAGCGGCTGCATGTCACCTTTCCTCTGCCGCCACATCTGCCACAATTGGAACTGACGGTACCGTTTCCGTTGCATCTGGAGCAGGGCACCCAAGTGGAGTAATTTTCATCGACATATACAAGACGGTAGTGTACACCTGAAGAATCGCGATAAGGCTGATAATCACTCTTTCTCCGTGTTCTAGTCTCATTGCGTCCACCACTTCCCCCACATGACGTACACTTTACGCTGATGGAGCCACTGCCATGACAATTGGAACAGCCTTCCTCGCCCGAGCCACCACACGTAGGACACTTATGATAGCCTTTTCGACGGCCTTTGCCTGTGCAGGTGGGGCAGTTCTCCTTACCGTCACCCCTACATGTGTGACAGGTCTCCACGTATTCAGAACCTGGCACAGTAAGATGATCGGTAGTATTCTGGAAGCGTCCTCTGGAAAGGGGCCCCATCTCAAACCTCCAGCGGTCAACCTGCGAGAGCGAGGTGACAGTGAGTGCTTTCAGAGAAGACCCGGTATAGGGTTGCTCATGCTTCTCCACTTCTCGCTTGTCGAGTTGGCTGTCGAAACGGCATTCTGATATATAATAATGTGTGCAGTCGGTGATTTCTATGTCATCGCCAAAGTCACGGAAACGATCAGTATCGGCAGTATGCGAGTAGGCATTTACCAGGTCGCGAATGTGTCTCTCTTCTTGTGCAGTCATACGGTTTTCTTTTTAAAGGGTGACACAATAAAACTTTTGATAAGCCAGAATATCAGCATCAGCAAGAACAGGGCTGCCGCAGCATAGAAGTAGATGGTCAGCCGCGGCGAATAGCCTTGCGGGTGAAATTTCTGATAGTTCATGAGGCGGGTCAACGTATAAAGGGACGGTTCGTAGAAACTGATGCTCTCGTCGGGCTCCTTGTTGGCTTCCAGCGAATCAGTAATTTCCACTTTCACCACACGGTAGTCATCAAGACAGCGGCTGAGGTCGATGTCGCTCCATACGTTTAGCATCACACCCAGATAATCGTCGCTACGAGTGTTAACCCACCCCGACTCTCTTCCAACAGAGTCCGAGGCGATGGTATCTGTAGCGACAGTGTCGACATGTTCAGTTGGTGCGGCTTCGCTGACCCGTTTACTGGCCTTACGGCCTTTGGCATCAATAGGCGTAGCGATCAGGAGGCCCAGCACAAGCATAAGCAACAGCAGTCGCTTGGAGTGACCAGCCATCCGTCTGGGTCTGATATCACATAATGTTGTCATAGTTATTGGAGTGTTGTAATATTCGATGCCGCAAAGATACACAAAAAAAGCCGTCCGACAAAATCGAACGGCTATTTTTTTACTTTTGGCTATTGGCATTCGCATTTTGCCAACAGCTAATTGCTAATCGCTAACTGCTTATTTCAACTCAGCGAGGTACTTAATGGTGCGAACCATCTGAGAAGTGTAAGAGTTCTCATTGTCGTACCAAGCAACAACCTGAACGAGAGAGTTGCCGTCGCCGATCTTAGATACCATGGTCTGGTTAGCATCGAACAGCGAACCGAACTTCATACCGATGATGTCGCTAGAAACGAGTTTCTCCTCAGTGTAACCGAAGCTCTCGTTGGCAGCAGCCTTCATGGCAGCGTTGATACCCTCAACAGTCACCTCACCCTTAACAACAGCGTGCAGGATAGTGGTAGAACCTGTAGGAGTCGGAACGCGCTGAGCAGCACCGATCAGTTTGCCGTTCAACTCGGGGATAACGAGACCGATAGCCTTGGCAGCACCAGTTGAGTTAGGAACGATGTTCTGAGCACCGGCACGAGCACGCTGTACATCACCCTTGCGCTGAGGACCGTCGAGAATCATCTGGTCGCCAGTGTAAGCGTGTACGGTGGTCATGATACCGCTCTGAATAGGAGCGAAATCATTCAGAGCCTTGGTCATAGGAGCCAGACAGTTGGTGGTGCAAGAAGCAGCGCTGATAACGGTGTCGGCAGGAGTCAGAGTAGTGTGGTTCACGTTGTAAACGATGGTGGGCAGGTCGTTGCCAGCAGGAGCAGAAATCACAACCTTCTTGGCACCAGCGGTCAGGTGAGCAGAAGCCTTCTCCTTAGAAGTATAGAAACCAGTGCACTCCAGAACAACGTCTACGTCCAGTTTGCCCCAAGGCAGTTCAGCAGCGTTAGGAATAGCATAGATGGTGATCTTCTTGCCATCAACAACGATGAAGTCCTCACCAGCCTCTACGGTGTGCTTGTTCTCACCGAACTTGCCACAGAAACCACCCTGAGCGGTGTCATACTTCAACAGGTGAGCCAGCATCTTGGGGCTGGTCAAGTCGTTGATTGCTACTACTTCATAACCTTCAGCCTCGAACATCTGACGGAAAGCGAGGCGACCGATACGGCCAAAACCGTTAATTGCTACTTTTGTCATTTTACTTTAGTTTATTTAAAAGGTTTAATACAAATTTCGAGTTATTTTGCCTTTAGTAAGCATTTTTTTCTCTTTTCGAGTGCAAAGTTACAAAAAAATTCCTATATTTGCACTCGAAATCAAACTTAATAATTATTAAACAAGAAGCGTTGGTGACTAAACATGAGATAAATCAAGGTCGAAAGACTGTGATTGCAAAACTCAGATTACAATTCACATATTAAATAACAAACATTTAACTTAAAAGATTATGGGATTCATCAAAGAATTTAAGGAGTTTGCCATGCGCGGCAACGTGATGGACATGGCAGTAGGTGTGATCATTGGCGGTGCCTTTGGCAAGATTGTCAGTAGTTTGGTTGACGATGTCATCATGCCCCTTGTCGGTAAAGCAGTGGGCAATGTCGACTTCACCAGTCTGTTTATCAACCTGAGCAATGACACGAAGTACGACTCGCTGGCAGCAGCCAAGGAGGCAGGTGCTTCTGTTTTTGCTTATGGACAGTTCATTCAGAACACCGTCGACTTCATCATTGTGGCCTTCTGTATCTTCTTGATGCTGAAGGGTATCAACAAACTGATGAACCTGAAGAAGAAAAAGGAAGAGGCACCTGCAGAGCCCGAGGCTCCGAAGGGTCCCACTCAGGAAGAACTGCTTGCCGAGATTCGCGACCTGCTGAAACAGAAGTAAGACACTCCATCGAACCAAAAAGCCTCGCCGATATTAGCGAGGCTTTTTATTTGCTATTTCACGATCTTCTTGCCATTGACAATATAGATGCCACGCCCCAACTGCTGGAAGTCGGTACCCATGCAGCGGCCATCGAGGGTATAGATCCGAGGAGTCTTAACAGCAGTGGTCTCAACCGTCTGGATTGCCGTATTCGTCTTCTGGCCATACTCAGTGTTATCACCTTCCTCCGTCCCGCTGCTGTCAGGAGCGAACTTGAAGGCTATGGTGCCATTTGCGTTCTGCTTAATCTCCGTGATACTGATATTCATCAGTTTGCGTCCGTCAGTATTCTTATTGTAAAGGAAGGCACGAGGCGTCGAGGTATTACTTAACTGGTTGTTTCCTGGCTGCGGATAGACATCAGCCTTCATATCAGCCTCGTATTGGTCCCATAAATCAAAATACTCATCGTAATACTTATTTAATCCAGTATCCAAATAATTATTATAGGCCTCTTCTATCTTATCATACGTCTCTCCTGTTTTGTCCATACCGTCGGCATGGAAAATCGTGCAACGCTGATGGTCGTTGACAGGATAGTCGTTAGTACCGTCATTCAAAGAGTTGATTAAATTATACATCCAAATATATTCATCGTAGTCAACATGCAGGACTAGCATACCCTTGGCAGGAGTATAGGCATCCCAGCCCTTCTGCTGACGGTTCTCAATCAGATAGTATTCGTCAGGATGAGCAGCGTTCTTGATGATATACACATCGTCGGCATCCGTCAATGGGCGCATATTCTTGATATCCTGAGCCGTGGTCAACTCGATAGGTTCAATCCACCCGATGCAGTACTTATCGTAACTGGTATAACCTGCTGGAACGTAGCCATCGCCATTGTAACTGCCGCTATCCATGAGCGACCACTCGCCCATGCCATAATTACCGCTATAACTGGTATCGTACATATCGAGCAGGCCCAGGCAATGGGAGAACTCATGGCAGATGGTACCAATGCCGTTCACGTAAAAGTACTCGAAGCCATATTCTGATTGCGTCTTAGAGCCTTCGTTGGCTACAGCATAGGTATCCACATACAGATTATTAGCCACCTTTACCCGCTTGATATTATCATCGTCGGAATAAGAAAGGGCATATTCGTGGGGCCAGATAGTACTCTCGTCTCCTCCGTCGGCCTCTCCCTCACCGGCATAGACTATCATGACCTGATCCACCTCACCATCATCGTCCCAGTCGTACTGTTTCCAATCCGTCACCAGAGTCTTTGCCAGATTGACAGCCTCCACCACCATCTCCTCAGGATGCTTATCCTTACCATCATCGTCGTTTGCACCATAATAACTGACGCTCTTACTGACAGTGACAGGGCCGACCACATCGAAAGTCAACTCAAACAGCCCACGCGACTGATCCCTAAAATAGTCGGACACAGAGCCTATGAAGCCATTCTCATCCGTATAGCCTTGGGTGTTGGCCACATTATTGTAGAACGTCTTATTGTTCTCCCTCTGGAACTTCACATCCTTAAAGTTCACCAAGAGGATGAGCCCCTTCTTCTGTCCCAGATGTGATGCCGGAGCACGACGCATGCCTTTGGATGTATGACGCGACAGACGGGCAGCACGACGCTGCTGACTCACGGCACGACGTTGTACTGCCAACTGGCGCATACCAGAAGTTTCCTCCTGAAAGGAGCCATCCACAGTCACATAATTCCTTCCTTCAGCCGAACACCAATAGTGTCCGAACTCATCACCTTTCAACTGGACTTTCACTTCTTTACCATTTTCCAGGGTAATGGTTTTCCATATTCCTTTCTTTGCCGGCACAGCCATCACGGCCACAGAGACCAGCAACAAAAACACAGTCAATAATACGTTTTTCATAAATCACGTTTTGAAATTGGGCTGCAAAGGTACGAATTAACGAGCACAAAAACAAGAGAAATGCTTTTTTCTTTCTTTTTTGTCAAGCGAAAGCATCTTTGATGATACGACATAAATCAAGAAAAGGGGGTGTTTTTCGTTATTGTTTCCGCACACAGTACCATAATTTATATTTATTGCATAACTTTGCACCGGCAAAAGAAAAGAAGATGAAAAAGACATTAGATTTTAAGCCGAAGTTGTTTTCGGCATTGAAGAAGTACAACAAACAGACCTTTATGTCCGACTTGATGGCAGGTGTCATCGTCGGCATTGTAGCCTTGCCGCTGGCTATCGCCTTTGGTATCGCATCGGGAGTAAGCCCTGAGCAAGGCATCATCACGGCTATCGTTGCCGGACTTATCATTTCGCTGCTGGGCGGCAGCAAGGTACAGATAGGCGGCCCCACAGGCGCATTTATCGTAATCGTAGCAGGCATCATCGGGCAGTATGGTCCCTTGGGACTGACTATTGCCACACTCATGGCTGGTGTCTTCCTGATTATGTTTGGCGTGCTCCACCTGGGCACAATCATCAAATATATCCCCTACCCCATCATCGTGGGTTTCACCAGCGGTATTGCCGTGACCATCTTCTCCACTCAGATTAACGACCTGCTCGGCATGAACATCGACAGCAAGGAACTGCCAGGCGATTTCATCGAGAAATGGATAGCCTATGCCCATCACCTGAAGGACATTGATCCGTGGAGTGCTACCGTGGGACTGGTGAGTGTCGTTATCATCGCTTCGTGGCCCATGCTGGTACGCAAATTCCACCTGTCGCCACTCAAATCACTCCCTGGCTCACTCGTGGCTATCATCGTCATCACCGTGGCTGCTCTGCTACTGAAGGAATATGCAGGCGTGACGACCATCACAACCATTGGTGACCGTTTCCACGACATCAGCGCAAATGTCAACATGGAGTGGCCCGACATGAATTGGGATACCATCAAAGGACTGGTAGCACCAGCACTGACCATCGCCATTCTGGGTGCCATTGAGAGCCTGCTGTCTGCCACCGTGGCCGACGGTGTCATTGGCGACCATCACAACTCAAACACAGAATTGATTGGCCAGGGCGTAGCCAACCTTGTGGCTCCGATCTTCGGAGGTATACCAGCCACAGGAGCCATCGCACGCACCATGACCAACATCAACAACGGCGGACGCACGCCGATAGCCGGCATCGTCCATGCTGTCGTGCTGTTGCTCATCTTCCTGTTCCTCATGCCACTGGCCAAATATATCCCTATGGCCTGTCTGGCTGGTGTACTGGTAGTAGTCAGTTACGGCATGAGCGGCTGGCGCTCGTTCAAGGCTCTGATGCGCAACCCCAAGAGCGACATCACCGTGCTTCTGCTCACTTTCTTCCTGACCATCATCTTCGACCTGACCATCGCTATCGAGGTTGGACTGGTCTGCGCATGTCTGCTGTTCATGCGACGTATGGCTGAGACCACAGAGGTACATGCCGTGCTTAACGAGATTGACCTGAACGAGGATGCCGATATGCAACGAGGCAACCTGGAGCACCTGACGATCCCCAAGGGTGTAGAGGTGTATGAGATCAACGGTCCTTACTTCTTTGGTGCCGGTAGCCGATTCGAGGATCTGATGGGTCGCTACGGCGGTCGCCCCAAGGTGCGCATCATCCGCATGAGAAAGGTACCATTCATCGATTCTACTGGCATGCACAACCTGGAAAACATGTGCCGCATGAGCCAGAAGGAAGGCATCACCGTCGTACTTTCCGGCGTGAACGAAAAAGTGGAAGCCGTGCTTCGTCGCAACAACTTCCACGTATTATTAGGCGAGGAGAATATCTGCAATCACATCGACCTCGCACTAGTCAGGGCCAACCAGATTATTGAGACACATTAGGCCTCAGACAATAAGTACAAACAAGAAGGACACCCCGTTTTGGAGTGTCCTTCTTTGTTTGTTAGTCTATCTGAATGATCAGGAAACTACTGATTCCCCAGAACCGTGACACGTTGGTAACCTCCAGCACACTGCTGTTACCGTTGGTAGTGATGGTGTAAGAGTCGGTAGGCATCTCAGTCAGCACTTTCACCTTCTTGCTGGGGATATTGAAGCGAGTGGTCTCACGAATATCCACCTTCACGAACAGCGATTCGTCGATAGAACCATAGTTCACCCTCTTCTTCTTGAAGAGATTACCGCCTGAGACAAGGCCCTTATCCTTCAGTTCACGTTTCGTACCGATCACATAGTAACCCGTGTTCAGGGCCTGATCCTGATTCTGCATAGCCTCACGCTGGGCAGCGATCTCTTCCTGCTGCGAACCGATCGTCGTTGTCATGTCGTTCATCTCTGAACGCATACGGTCGATATTGGCATTGGCACTCTTCAGGTCTTCCTCCAACTGATTGATACGAGCCTGCTTGGCTTCCAGTTCCTGATTGAGGTGCTTCACCAGCGTGCTCAGTTTGGCCAGTTCATCATTACGTCCAGCCAGATTACGCTCCAGTTCTGCCAGTCGCTCCTTGTTGGCGGCCAGTGTCTCCTTGAAGGCAGCGATATTATCCAGCATCTGACGCTTGGTCAGCACAGGACCTTCGTTCGACTCACGCAACATGCCCTCGCCTACAGCAATAGAGTCGAGGCTTGATGATACCTCCACCAGTGTTGCTGTCAGATCGTCGAGCACCTGACGCTGCTGTTCGTTCACGTTCATGACAGAGTCTCTCTCTTCCTGCCAGTTGCCGTTTCCACTTCCGCCACAGGCAGTCATTGCCATCATGACGACGGCACACATTACATACGCTAACTTTCTCATTATGATTCTGCTTTAGATATGATTGATTCTGAAAATTATTGTCCACGGCTCATCTCAGCCTCCAACTTCCTACGGAAGTCGGTGAAGTCCTGCACACCACCCTGAACATATTCCCACTGCTGGCGCACATTGGTCGGCTGATTGATAAACCACTTCAAGACGCCCTGCTGCTCTGTTGAGAAGTCGGTAGAATAGAGCAAATAGATGTTATGCAGGTTCTGCGCGCTATGGTTATCACGCATAAACTCATTGGTATAGAGGTGCTTCAGGGCTATCAGCCTACGGTTCAACTGTTCCTCGTCGGCAGCGGTGCCCGTGTGAATCACATTCTTCTCTATCTCCTGAATCCTCGTCAACGGCAGGTTGAGTCCTGACAGGGCATCAAGGGCCTCTGCTGGCGAGTAGTCTCTCTGCTCAACGATTTCCGTCGTGCCCACGTCACCGATTTCGAAATACTTCGTCACCACGAAATAGCCCACTACGCCAATAACGGCGAGCAGGAAGAGCACCACGGGTATCAGCAGCAGCAACTTGTTAAAACCCTTCTTCTTGGGTGGGATGTATGGGCGTCTGCTGGCCGTATTACCGTTACTTCTCACGTCATTAGCCATAATGGTAGGACTACTGTCGTCGTTCGCCGGATTGCTGATTCTTGTCTGATTGTCGTCTGTCATAATATGATGAATTACGAATTATGTGTTACTATTTAGTTACAAAAAGGGATCAGAGGCTACCAGGTTGAACGGTCTCTCCGATATCATACCCTCTATTGGTGCCTTTGTCGGAGGGAATAGAATCTGTTTTTCCATTCTGTTCCGTCGTTTCCCCTGAGGGTTGGTTTTCCACCCTTGGTGTTCCTGCAGGAGCCCCCTGAATATGTTTATTCTCGTCTCGCGTCTGTGTCTGAGTGTTTGTGACAGACGGATTGCCCTCTGGCGTCTCGCCCTCCTTATGGAAGAAGAACAGCAAGCCCAGGCCTACACCTATGATGAGCATCAATATCGACAGTACCCCCATGATGCCATAAGACAGCAGACTCTTCTTTATATCCTTCTTTGCGGGCTGGGGCTGAAACGAAGGTGCTTTGCTTGCAGGCTTCTGCACAGGTGCCACGGGAGCAGAGTCCTCGCTCCACGCCTCATTCTTGCGGGTATCATTGAGGGCCTTGTTCTTGGCACGCAGTTCCAGTTCATCGCTCATGAGCGAATTGTCAGCCACCGGATCAATCAGCACGTCCTTCACCTTGATGAGATAGGCCGAGTGGTTGTCGGCATTGTTCTTCGTCAGTTCTATCAACTGTTGGGCCTTCTCCTCGTCAGTCTTGTCCGGATTGCCGACGATGGAAAGCAGTTCGTCGTCCTCCATCTGTTCCAGCATACCGTCTGTACAGAGGTAGAAATAGTCGCCCGGCTTCACATCGGTGATGTGGGCAAAGGTGGCCTTCGTACGCTGGTCCTGATAGGGCTGCATAGCCTTCAGGATGACATTCTTTCGTGGCGAGGTTGCCATACCGTAGTAACTGATCTCGCCCAGGTCATAGAGTTGCTGCACCAGCGAATGGTCACGTGAGCGGAAGCGCACGCCGTCAGGATAGCCCATCGAGGGGCGCAGATGGTAGATGCGGCTATCGCCGATATGTGCCACCAGACAACCGCCTACATGGAAGCAGATAAACGTCATCGTAGTACCCATCGTACCCTCATGCTTCACGTCGGCAGCATCGAGTGCGTCATAGGCCTGTTGGAGTGCCCTTTGGAACTGCTCGTCTGTAAAGGGCTTCTGGGGATCATAAAGGCTTTCGCACATTTTGCTGATGGCATCGCGGACGGCAGCACTGGCCACCTCGCCCTTGTCCATACCACCCATACCATCGCAAACCACGAACACACGGTTCTGGTCTGTAGCCTCACCTAACAGAGGGTAAATGGAGTCCTCCTGATTCTTGCGGCCTCCCAACTGATGGATGGCCTGAGGTTGATAAAGTAGAATCCTCATATCTCACTGATTGTTTTTAGTTTCGTTGGCATATCCGCATACCACAGGGCAAAGATAAGCAGAATTTCTGAACCTGCCAAATTTTTAGGGAAAAAACTTCTTACAATCATTCATCGTCGGTCTCACCAACGCCAGGATCCTGGATAAAATCGGCTCTCGGACCCGTCTGTGACCCATCCAACAAGTGAGATTCCACCATCACGCGGTGTACCTGTACCTCTGGTGACTGATAATTCTTTTTTGTTTCCATTCCTCACCTATTTTATGATTACTTTCCTACCATTCTTAATATAGACGCCCGTCTTCACGTGCCCCTCCTTCACTGGTCGTCCCAGCAGGTCATAGAGTGTGTCGTCCTCAACACGAGGCATCTCCGTTACTGTATCTATCATCGTGGGCACACCACTGGCGATGCTCAGCGACGACATTGTCAGCGAACTGATATTCGCACCGCTTATCCAAGCACGAAAGGCACCAGGAGTTGCCGTTGCTGCCTTCACGAACTTTTTGCCCGTACTGTTCAGCGCATAGATGTCCGTACGCCCTGTGCCCAGTGTCGAGCCGCAGAACTTATAACGGTCTCCGCTCAGCGATGAGGTAGAGGCCGTGGCTGCGACGGTCGCATCCGTGCCGTAGAAGGTCACCGTCTTGTCTGTCATCCTCCACTCCTCGCCCCACGTATCGCCAGGAACGGCAATCAGATAGGGCGTGTTGGCCGTCATGCTCGTGGCGAAGTCGAAATAGACGGTGCTTCCGTCATCGCCAGTAAAGGTCTTCACCCAGAAGTTCTTGCCCGTGTCGCTGCCACTACGGAACCAGTCTACGGTCTTGCCGCTCACGCTGCCATCGTCAACCTTGACCGTCGCAACATCGAAAGGCAGCATGATGGTGTTCCAGCCGCCTGTGGAAGTGGCAGCCCTGGTGAAGGTGATGTTGAAACGGATGTCACTGGCCGTAAAACTGACAGGCGTATAGAAATCATAGCCATCCGTCAGGGTGATGGCAGATGCCGTGTTACCCTTGACCACATTCTTACCCGTCAGACCTGTGGGTGTTTCAGTCCCCTCGTTCAGGAGCCAGAGACAATTGGGGTTCGTGTTCGAGGCAGAGGTCACCAGTGCCAGTTTCTCGTCCGACAGCCCCTGCAGGCTGACATAGCGCGCTGTGCCGGCATCAATGCTGCCAGCCGCCTGGTGCACGCTGATGGCGCCGTTCTCGTCAGCCACCAGGAATCCGTCGGTCACCTCGTAGCCGTTACCTAGCGCATTGAGCGTAACCACAGGATCTGCCAGCCTCACGCCGTTCTTCTGATAATAGAGCAGCACACTATAGCGCTTGCCTCGCTCCAGACCGGTGATGTTGAATGGGGTCTGTTCGGCTGTCGTGTTCTTATCCACCGTGATGGTGCGATATACATTTTTCAAAAGAGTGCCTGTCCACTTCGATAAATCTTCGCTGTCCTGCGTCCATTCATACAGGCTATAGTACATCCTGCCGGCATAACTGTTGGTCGCAGAATTGTTGGTCACCGTCACCGGCACCACCATCCTGCTGCCATACACCTTGCCGTCGCCTGTCAGGTTACTGATTTCAGCCGTCAGCGTCAGGTCGAGGTTGTCCGTAGCATCGCTGCCACCAATGGTGATGGTCTCTGAGCCGCTGACCTGCGAGCCTCCCGTTTTGGCATTCCACAGGGTCAGCACATTGTCCCCCGTCGTCGAGGGAGTATAGGCAAAATGCACGTCGACGGCCTGACCGGCGGCGATGTCAACAGTCTTGCCCATGACAGCCGTGCCGTTTACCCGCAGGATGAGGTTGTCGTGATAGTCAGCGGCACCTCCTGTCACACGGGCCGTCACATCCAGTTCCGAGCCCACCGTCCTGCTGCCCGTCACGGTGAAGGTCACCGATGTGGGCAGACAGCCTCTCACCTTTGGTGCCGTGATGGTCAGCGTGTTCCCACTGACCGTCGCCGTCATCTGCTGCTGGGGGCCGTCATAGCATTCCTGCCAGGTGGATGCATCGTAGGCACGGCTCACCACCTTTATATAATAGGTACCCTCACCCAACCCTGCTGGTGTGACAATGGTCGATGAACTGATATTCAGGTTCGTATTAAACGTGAACGACTGGTTTTCCCCACTTCCCAACGAACTGACAAGTGAACTGTCGCCCCGTACCAACTGGATGTCATAATCGTATGTGCTGGTCACGTAACTATAGTTGCACAACGCAACATACAGGCTGATGCCGGTAAAAGCATCGTCGGCAGAGGCACGGTTGACGACCTGTGTGGCAGAACTACCGCTGGCGTCAAACTGGAATTTCTCCAACGACAGGTAGGCTGCAGGTGCCTGACCGTCGTAGGGCTTGATGCCGATGACGGCATCCTGTGTAAAACTGAAGCCGTCCAGGGTGCTGCTGCCGCCGATGCCCTGCTCATAGGGGTTGAGCACCGACAAGCGGAAATAGCCGTTGCCACTGCCGCCCCATCCCCAGTTCAGGTGGAAGTAGTCGTCGCCCTGGTAGCCGTCGCACACGAACGAGTGTCCACCGCCTACGCTCTGTCCGCCAAGTACCACGGGACGGCGTTCGGCCAACTCGGCGTAGATCATGTCAATCCATTCCGTATAGGTGTAGTGCTGGCGCTGGGCATAGGTCACGCTGCCGTCATACCCGAAATAAGTCTTCAGCGCCTCTGCAATACTGACGTTATAGGCCGACGAGCCTTTTGCAGAACCCAAGTCGTAGTTCATCTGCAGCGCCCAGCCACAGTATTTCATCAGCGTGGCGACAGCCGTATTCTGGGCATCGGTCGACGAGGCACCATAGGTCAGCGTCATATTGTTCCAGCCGAAGGTGGTCGCTGCCAATTCTGGCAGATCACCATGAAGACCATTGCGTGGACGATAACCAGGTATGGCGGCTGTTGCTGCTGTCGGCCACTGGTGGTAATACATCACCTGTGCCATCGCCGTAGCCACGCAGCCCGTGACAGTCTTTTTCTCACTAAGCACAGGGCACAGCAGGTTATAGGGACTGTCCTGGTCCCATTTCGTCCGAATCAACGGGCTGACGGATTTTCTCGCCATACCTGCGGCACGTCGCGACGCAGCAGGCGCACCATCGTCTATCAGCATCATCTGCTCGGCATAGCCTTCCAGCAAGGCGCACAGACCGTCAGGCATGTTCGCCTCGTCGATGCAGCCCTCATCGGCATAGCCCAGGATGGCCGTCGTGCGGTCGTCGCCGCTGACGACGACGAAGCCCCTGTCACCCTCCGCATTAAACACATAATATTGGGCCGATGCATCGTCTTTCTGCGAGCCGCGGGCTTCTGCTGCCACCTCCACACCACGACCGGCCAAAAATTCCCTCGCCGTCTGCAGGGCTTCAGAGCGAGTCACCACACCGGCCTCTGCCGCCAACGATAGCATCAATGCCAATATGACCATCTGCCATCTCCTCATACCTTCATCTTTTTACTTAAAAGTCCAACACTCATCCCCACTCTGCAGGGATCGTCTAAAAAATCGGGTGCAAAGGTAAAAAGAAAAATTGAAAACGCAAAGAAACCATGCATTTTTCAAATCGGCAGAGCATCACCTGCATTCAGTTGAATTCCCTCTTTCGCCATCTTACCATTTAAGTACAAGGAGAGTGCGCCATTTTGCACACCCTCCCTGCTTTCAGATTACCTTGATTCAGAATGCTCCCATGCAACTGGTGGTGCCCAGTGCCGTTCCTGCAGCGGTGATGATGGCTGCCAGTACCTGGATGATGAACTTCCAGATGTCCTTCTTCGTGTCAAACATAGCGTTAGATTTTTAAGAACTCAAATTTGGTTTTGTTTGAACACGAATCGCACAAATCGTACGAATTTTTTCTTTCCTTGAATTATTCGTGAAATTAGTGTAATTCGTGTTCGTTAACATTAATCCGTTTAATCCGCGTAATCCGTGGTGGTTAGAGGCAAGAAGGACAAAAATCTCCGCAAATCAGACGAAAATGGATAGTTGATTTTTGAAAGATTATTGGAAGATTTTCGTCCTCCTAACCGGTTAGAGGTTTAGGGGTTCACGGGCTCCACGTTCATGGCATTGTCGTGGGTTTCCTCGAACACCACGTCCTTGACCAGTTTCTTGGCGGTGATGTACTTCTGGACGACCTGGCCCTGCTTGTTCTTGCCCTGTCCCACGACGATGCGCTCGGTCTCGGGGGTGAAGATGACGCGGCGGGTGGTGATGGTGGCTGCGGTGACGTCCTCGGCCTTGGCCACGCCGACGCTGGAGAAACCGACCTTGAAGATGCCCAGTCCGGCCAGGCGTACCTTCTGTCCCAGTTCCAGGAAGTGCTTCACGGCCTCTCCCAGTTCGTCCAGTGCGGCCTTGATGTCGCTTCGCTTCAGGGATGC
>Ga0310695_10006906_pt1 | contig 18426 bp, 19 predicted proteins | sample RumenRJG_04DNA_FD_203882 | JGI IMG/M metagenome (GOLD analysis project Ga0310695, IMG submission 203882) | Bovine rumen microbial communities from Lethbridge, Alberta, Canada - RJG_04 (v2) (version 2) | ecosystem: Host-associated > Mammals > Digestive system > Stomach > Rumen | place: Canada...
AGTCTCTAAACCACTTATAAGCTACAAAATTAGTTAAAAAGTTGCAAACACACAAGGAATTTCAGATAAAAATGTTACTTTTGTAATCTATTAACGAAAATATTAAAGTAAAAACAAAGTAAAAACCTATGAAACGTATACTTATTGCAGAAGACAATGATAGTAATTATCTGTTGATGACTTTTATTCTCAAAGGCCATTATGAGTTCTTGCGCGCTAGTGATGGACAAGAAGCTGTAGATAAGGCATCTACTGAGCATCCCGACCTGATATTGATGGACCTGAAGATGCCCAGGATGGATGGTTTGACAGCGACCAAGCAGATCAAGGGAATGTTGCCCAACTTACCGATTGTGGCACTTACCGCCAATGCTTTTGACACCGATCGCCACCAGGCTATGGAGGCAGGTTGCGATGCTTTCCTTGCTAAGCCCGTTAGTGCTGCCGATTGTCTGCAGACCATCGATAAGCTCTTGAAGTAATTGTCGTCTGTGACGATGAATCCTGAAGAAGGGTCATGCGTATTATTGGAATAGTTGGATTATTTTTGCTCTGCGTGCAAGTCGCGTGTGGGCAGGGAAGGGTGCGCTATGAATTCAAGCGTAACCTGCCAGTCTATGCTGATTCCCTGATTGCTGATTTGACGTATCCGTTGGCATGGGGCAACAGCAAAATCACCGATTTCAACGAGTGGCGACAGGTGGCGCGTCAGAAAGTTTTCGACTGCATGCTCTCTGCTCCACCCAAGGCTGTTAACGGCTATTCGGCCGAAGTCGTTTATGAGGAACAGCGTGATGGCTATCGGGCTCGTAAACTTTACCTTCGTCTCAGTCGCTACTATACGGTGCCTGCTTATCTGCTAATTCCCGATGGAATGGGCCCTTTTCCTGCAGTTAACGTGTTGCACGACCATGGTGGGCACCTGTTTATAGGTAAAGAGAAAATGGTTCGTCCGTTGGCCTGTGAAGACTCGACAGTCGTCAAGGATGCCGACGAGTGGCTCAATGGCTATGGTGGTCAGTATTTTGGTGACTATCTGGCTAAACAAGGTTATGTGGTGTTGGCTACCGATGCTCCCATGTGGGGAGAACGTGGTCAACAAGAGGGTCCACGACGCGACAAGTATGACATGATTGCTGGCAACATGATGATGTATGGCATCGACCTGTCCGCCTATATGACCTATGACGATCTGGCAGCTACTGAGTGGTTGGCTCAGCAGCCAGAGGTAGATGCTACGAAGATAGGCTGTACGGGTTGGTCGATGGGGGCCTATCGTGCCTGGATGCTGGCAGCATTGTCCGACCATATCAAGGCCGCAGCTTCCATTTGTTGGATGGTGACCACCGATGAGCAAATGTCGTTTAAGTACAAGCGTACGGAGAATGGTGGCTTTGCCAACTGCCTGCCGGGCCTGCGCCGGTGGCTGGACTATCCGCACATTGCCAGCATTGCCTGTCCCAAAGCAATGCTCTTCATCAATGGCTCACAGGATAAGCTCTTTCCCGTACCTGGTGTTGAGAAGGCATTCCGTACCATGCATGATGTCTGGCAGTCGCAAGGAGCAGACCGCATGTTGGAGACAGAACTGTGGGACATGCCTCATAGCTGTCCCGTGAAGGCTCAGCAACGCGTAGCTGACTTCTTTCGTAAACATTTATGATTTGGTAAAAGCATTATACCTAAAAAAGAGGTGTGAAAGAATGGTAAAAGTGGGTGAAAATTTGGTTTTTCGCTCACTTTTGTTTACCTTTGTACGCTAATTGTAAACAGTAATTTGTCAAAAAGTATATAAAAGTGGCTTGCATATTACATATAGAGACGAGTACAAACGCTTGTTCGGTAGCTGTCAGCGAAGATGGACAGTGCATCTATGAAGAGACCCAGCATGGAGAAAAGGGCGCTGGTGCCGAGCAGTTAGGACGCATGGTCGATGAGGCTTTGTCGTTTACTGACAGTCACGCCATCCCGTTTGATGGTGTTGCCGTGAGCTGCGGCCCAGGTTCTTATACGGGTCTGCGCATCGGTGTGTCGATGGCCAAGGGCATCTGCTATGGTCGTGACCTGAAGTTGATAGCTGTGCCCACGCTGGAACTGATGTGTGTTCCCGTATTGCTGAGGGAGACCATACAGGAAGAGCATGCGTTACTGTGTCCGATGATTGATGCCCGCAGAATGGAAGTCTACTCAGCACTCTACGACCGTGCACTGAAAGAGGTGCGTCCTGTAGGCGCTGATGTGGTAACAGAAGAGACGTATAAGCAATGGCTTGATGAGCGCCCCATCTACTTCTTCGGCACTGGTGCAAAAAAATGCATGGAAATTATTAAACACCCCAATGCCCATTACATCGATGGTATCGAACCACTGGCTAAGTGGATGATGCCGCTGGCTGAGAAGCGTTTCCTGAACGAGCAGTTTGAGGATGTGGCCTACTTCGTGCCCTTCTACCTGAAGGACTTCGTAGCAATTAAGGCAAAACCATTGCTTTAAAAGAAATGGTAAATAGTAAAATTGTAAAATTGTCAATTACATAGATGGATATAAAAGGATTAGACTATAACACGGCACGCGAGAAACTCGTGATGACTGAGTACGGACGTGAGATACAGAAGATGATTGATGTGGCCATTGCGCTGCCCACCAAAGAGGAGCGCATGCGTTGTGCTTATGCTATCATCCACCAGATGGAGATGAAGAACCCACAGGTTCGTGAGGGTGAAGACTACGAGCAGACCCTTTGGGACCACCTCTACCTGATGAGTCGCAAACAACTCGACATTGACTGGCCCTATGATATGAGTGAGGCAGAAAACATCTTGGCAAAGCCTGCTCCGATGAAACACCCTTCACCCAACGGACAGTCACGCATGCGTCACTATGGTCGGTTGCTCATGGAGGTCTTCGAACGTTTGAAGACCATGCCGGAGGGTGTTGAGCGCGACGAACTAGTCCGTCTGACAGCCAACCAGATGAAGCGTGACTTGATGACGTGGAGCCATGGTTCTGTCGACGACGAGAAGGTGGCCGACGACTTGGCACGTTTTACGGACGGCAAGATTCAGCTGGATCTCTCTTCGTTCCGTTTTGACCACATCGATGCTATTGTTCCAGACAGTGGTAATGGCAAGCGCAAGAAAAGGAAGTAATATATGGCATCATTCAAGATAGAGGGTGGCCACCTGCTCAGTGGCGAAATCAGACCGCAAGGCGCCAAGAACGAAGCCCTGCAGGTGATTTGTGCCACACTGCTGACGAGTGAGGCAGTGACCATACACAACATCCCTAACATCCGCGACGTCAACAACCTCATCCAACTGTTGAAAGACATCGGTGTGAAGGTGACGAAAGACGGCAATAGCTATACTTTCCAAGCCGATGCCCTGAACATGGCCTTTCTGCAGAGCGACGAGTTCGTGGAGAAATGTGCCCAGCTGCGTGGCTCGGTGATGATGATTGGTCCGCTGCTGGCTCGCATGGGTAAGGCTGTCATCGCCAAGCCCGGTGGTGACAAGATCGGGCGCCGTCGTCTGGATACTCACTTCCTGGGTTTCCAGAAGTTGGGTGCTAAGTTCCACCAGATAGAGAACCGCGATGTCTACGAGATTGGTGCCAAACGACTGAAGGGTGCCTATATGTTGCTGGACGAAGCCTCTGTGACGGGTACGGCCAATATCATTATGGCTGCCACGATGGCTGAAGGAACTACCACCATCTATAACGCTGCCTGCGAACCCTATATCCAGCAGCTATGTCACATGCTGTGCCAGATGGGTGCTAAGATCAGTGGCATTGGCTCGAACCTGCTGACTATTGAAGGTGTCAAGACGCTGCATGGTGCTGACCACAAGCTGTTGCCCGACATGATTGAGGTCGGCTCGTTTATCGGCATGGCAGCAATGTGTGGCAATGGCGTCCGCATCAAGGACTGTTCACTGAAAGACCTCGGCATCATCCCTGACGCTTTCCGTCGACTGGGCGTGAAGGTGGAAGAGGAAGGTGACGACCTCTATATCCCCCGTCAGAAGCACTATGTCGTTGACTCGTTCATTGATGGTACCATCATGACGCTAGCTGATGCCCCTTGGCCAGGACTGACGCCCGACCTGCTCAGCGTACTCATCGTGGTGGCTACACAGGGGCGTGGCTCTGTGCTGTTCCACCAGAAGATGTTCGAGAGTCGTCTGTTCTTCGTAGACCGTTTGATTGACATGGGTGCCCAGATTATTCTCTGCGACCCGCATCGTGCCGTCGTCGTAGGTCACGACCGCCAGCGCCAGTTGCGCGGCAGCCGCATGTCGAGCCCTGACATCCGTGCAGGTATCGCCCTGCTGATAGCTGCCATGAGTGCCAACGGCACCAGCCTCATCAGCAATATCGAACAGATAGACCGAGGCTACGAGGACATAGAGCATCGTTTGAATGCGCTGGGGGCTCACATCGAGCGTCTCCCATAGTGCCCACTAACCCCATTCCCCCATGATAAAAGCAGAAGAAGTTTACAAGATAGGCCGACTGGGCAAGGCCCACGGTGTCAAGGGCGAGGTGTCGTTTCAGTTTGATGACGACATCTTCGACCGTGTGGATGCTGACTATCTGGTACTCGACATCGACGGCATCTTGGTACCTTTCTTTATGGAGGAATACCGCTTCCGCAGCGACACCATCTGTCTGGTGAAGTTCAAGGGTGTTGATACCCAGCAGCGTGCTCAGGAGTTGACGGGCTGCGATGTCTTCTTCCCACGTGCACTGGCAGAGGAAGGCGACGAGATGCCCTCGCTGTCTATGCTGGTGGGTTTTGAAATTATCGATATCTCCAATGGGAAAACCATTGGACGCATTGCTGCCATTGACGACAGCACCGCCAACATCCTGTTTGAACTGGAAGACGGCACCTTGATACCTGCCAGCGATGACCTCATAGAGGTGATTGACGCTGGACAGCAACAAATAAAGATGAATATCCCAGAAGGACTGCTGGCGCTACGCTAGTGAATAGTGAATAGTGAATAGTGAATAGTGAAAAATGAAAAATAGGAAGAAACAAATAGCTATCCTCGGCTCTACGGGGTCGATAGGCACACAAGCCTTGGAGGTTATCGCTGAACACAGCGACCTCTATGAGGTTTATTGCCTGACAGCCAATAACAAGGTTGAACTGCTGGCTCAGCAAGCCCATCAGTTCAAGCCTGCCGCCATCGTCATTGCCAACGAACAGCGCTATGACGAACTGAAAAGTCTGATGAGTGACATGCCTGATGTGAAGGTATATGCAGGCAAGCAGGCGCTCGATGAAATAGTGGAAGCCATCCCCATTGATATGGTATTGACAGCGATGGTCGGCTTTGCAGGACTGTCGCCCACCATCCACGCCATCAAGGCCCACAAAGCCATTGCCTTGGCTAACAAGGAGACGCTGGTGGTGGCTGGTGAGCTGATTCTGCAACTGGCCCAGCAGCACCACACGCCCATCCTGCCTGTCGACAGCGAACACTCCGCCATCTTCCAGAGCTTGGTAGGCGAGGACGACAATCCCATTGAGAAGATACTGCTGACTGCCAGTGGTGGTCCGTTCCGTAACTTCGATATGAAACAGTTGGAGACGGTGACTAAGGCTGATGCCCTGCGCCATCCGACATGGGACATGGGTGCAAAGATTACCATCGACTCAGCCACCATGATGAACAAAGGCTTTGAGGTCATCGAGGCCAAATGGCTCTTTGGTGTTGAGGCCAGTCAGATACAGGTGCTGGTACATCCGCAGAGTATCGTACATAGTGCCGTACAGTTCCACGATGGTGCTGTCAAGGCTCAGCTGGGTGTTCCCGACATGCGTCTGCCTATCCAGTATGCCTTCTCGTTCCCCCAGCGCTTGTCGCTGAGTGGCGACCGCTTGGACTTGTTTGCCCATCCTTTGGAGTTCTTCGAGCCTGACCTCAAGAAGTTCCGCTGTCTGGCACTGGCCTTCGAGGCCATCAAGAAGGGTGGCAATATGCCGTGTATCGTCAATGCCGCCAACGAGATCGTCAACCGTGCCTTCTTGGAGGACCGTTGCGGTTTCCTGCAGATGAGCGATGTCATTGCTGAGACCATGCAGCGCTGCACGTTCAGCACTAATCCCGACTACGACATCTATATCCAGACGGATGCTGAAGCACGTCGCATAGCAAGTAGCTACCTCCCCTAACCCCTCCCAAGGAGAGGAACCCGCAATGAAACAACAGAGAAAGATAACAATAATAACAATTCACTAACAAGTCTGGTCAATCCCCCTGAAACCGCCAGGCACTCCCCTCCTTGGGAGGGGTCGGGGGAGGTATATGGAAATATTTTTGATTAAACTGGCACAGCTCATCTTGGCACTGTCGATACTGATACTGCTGCATGAGGGTGGCCACTTCTTCTTTGCCAAACTGTTTGGCATACGCGTAGAGAAGTTCTACATGTTCTTTGACTGGAAGTTCAGTCTGTTTAAGTTCAAACCCAAGAACAGCGATACCGAGTATGGTATTGGCTGGATTCCCTTAGGTGGCTACTGCAAGATATCGGGTATGATTGACGAGAGCTTCGATACGGAGCAGATGAAACGTCCTGCCCAACCTTGGGAGTTCCGCACCAAACCCGCTTGGCAACGACTGCTGGTGATGATTGGCGGTGTACTCGTCAACTTCCTGCTGGCATTGTTCATCTACTCGATGATTCTGTTCTACTGGGGCGAAACCTATATCCCTGTCAAGGACATGACGCTGGGTATGAAGTTCAACCAGGAAGCCAAGAGCTATGGCTTCAAGGATGGCGATATCCTGATAGGAACAGACAAGCGTGCCTTCAAGGATTTCAGTGCTGACCTCTATCGTGACATCTCTGAGGCCAAGCGTGTCGACATTATCCGTGATGGTAAACCCATGAGCATCAACATGCCTGGTGAATTGAACATGCTGAACATGTTCAAGGCCGACCCTGCCTTTGTCCGTCCCTTGATGCCTGCTGTTGTAGACAGTGTTATGCCAGGTACTCCAGCAGCCAAGATAGGCATGAAGAAAGGTGACAAGATTCTGGCCTTCAATGGTGCTCCTATTGACTCTTACAATGAGTTCATCAATCAGTTAGGACGTCGTCAGGACTTGCTGCTCACCTCTAAGACGGCTGCTGACAGTCTGAAGGCGCGTACTGTGGTTATTGCTTTCGGTAACAATGCACGTGTCGATACAACTGTCGTCACGCTGACCCCCGACCTGAAGCTTGGTTTCACCATTCAGAGTATGGCCTCTTTGTATAAACCAGTCACTCGTGAGTATGGCTTCTTTGAGAGCTTCCCTGCAGGTGTGAAGTATGGCTGTCATGTGCTGGGCACTTATGTTGACGACCTGAAATACGTCTTCACCGCTGAGGGCGCTAAGTCTTTGGGCGGATTCGGCACCATCGGCAACCTGTTCCCTGCCGAATGGAACTGGTATGTCTTCTGGAAGCTGACAGCCTTCCTAAGCATTATCCTCGCCTTCATGAACATCCTGCCCATCCCTGCTCTAGACGGTGGTCATGTGCTGTTCTTGCTCTACGAGATGATTACCCGCCGCAAGCCCTCTGAGGAGTTCATGATCCGTGCTGAGTATGTTGGCTTTGGCATCGTACTGCTCTTGCTGGTTGTCGCCAACCTCAATGATATCCTGCGCGGTCTGGGCATCATGTAAACTGTTGTCATGAAGATTGTTGTCGACGACAAGATACCTTATATCCGAGAGACGATCTGTCAGCTGGCTGACGAGACCGTCTTTCTGAGTGGTGCTGCCATCACTGCCGACGATGTCAGAGACGCTGATGTGTTGGTGGTTAGGACGCGTACCCGTTGCAATCAGCAACTGCTGGAGGGTAGCAAGGTCCAATTGGTGGTGACAGCCACCATTGGCTATGATCATATCGATACCCAATGGCTTCAGGAGGCTGGCATCCGCTGGACGAATTGTCCTGGCTGCAACTCCGGTTCTGTGGCTCAGTATGTGGAGTGCGCTCTGCTGTTGCTCGAACAACAGAAGGGCTTATCACTTCACGAGTCCACCATCGGCATTGTAGGTTGTGGTCATGTGGGCAGCAAGGTCAAGGCGGTAGCAGAACGGCTGGGCATGCAGGTGCTGGTCTGCGACCCGTTGCTGGATAATCCTTCCTTCGTTTCTCTCGACGAAATCGAGAGACGTTGTGAGGTAATCACTTTCCATGTGCCACTGACTCGTGAAGGACAATATGCTACTTGGCACATGGCTGATGAGGACTTCTTCCATCGTCTTTCGCGCGTACCTTATATTATAAATACCAGCCGTGGCGAAGTGGTTGACAATCAGGCACTCCTCCAGGCTTTACAGGATGGTCGCGTGCGCGATGCCATCATCGATGTCTGGGAACACGAGCCCCATCCTGATGCCGCCCTGCTCGACAAGGTATTCATCGGTACTCCGCACATCGCTGGCTATTCAGCAGACGGCAAGACGAATGCCGACAATATGGTGATCGATGCCATCTGTCAGCATTTTGGTCTTCCACATCCTGGAATAATAGCGCCACCGGCGTTGCCTAGCGACTTCAAGTACACAGGAAGTCCACTCGACCTCTATAACCCGATGATTGACAGTCAGAAACTGAAAGCTGACGCTTCGCAATTTGAACAATTGCGCAACAATTATCCGCTCAGGAGAGAGAAAATAGACCAAAAAGTTGCACAACTATAGGGTGTCTGTGCAATGTAACGTGTATTTTTGCCCTTAAAATTTGCGTAAGTCAATAAAAATTTGTTACTTTGCACCCGCTAAGCGACTCTTTGGTTGCAAAAAATAGTTTAAAGGATATCATTTATTAACAATTAAAGAAGAAAATTATGTCAGAAATTGAAAGCAAAGTAAAGGCTATTATCGTAGACAAACTCGGTGTTGATGAGGCAGAGGTTAAGCCCGAAGCAAGTTTCACTAACGATCTCGGTGCAGACTCTCTGGATACCGTTGAGCTCATCATGGAGTTCGAGAAGGAGTTCGGTATCTCTATCCCCGACGACAAGGCTGAGAAGATCGGTACCGTTGGTGATGCCATCGCTTACATCGAGGAGAACGCAAAATAAAGTAAAAAGTAAAAGTGAAGAGTGAAGAATTTTCTACCGCGTTGACTTCACCATTATTGGAGTGCGGTAGCAAATTCTTCACTTTTCCTTTTTCACTATACCTTTAATTTATGGAATTAAAAAGAGTAGTTGTAACAGGACTGGGCGCCGTTACTCCCCTTGGCAACAATCCTAAGGACACTTGGGAGGCTTTGTTGGCCGGAAAGAGTGGTGCAGCTCCTATTACACATTTCGATACAACCAAGTTCAAGACTACATTTGCCTGCGAGGTTAAAGACCTCGACGTGAATGCCTATCTCGACCGCAAGGAGGCTCGCAAGATGGACCGCTACACCCAGCTGGCCCTCATTGCTGCCAAGCAGGCTGTTGAGGACAGCGCCATGGATCTGGAGGCAGAGGACAAGAACCGCATTGGTGTTGTCTATGGTGTAGGTATTGGTGGTATCAAGACTTTCGAGGACGAGGTTTCTTACTATGGTGCCCATCGTGAGGATGGTCCTAAGTTCAGCCCCTTCTTCATCCCCAAGATGATTGCTGATATCGCAGCAGGCCAGATTTCCATCATGTATGGTTTCCATGGTCCCAACTATATCACCGCTTCTGCCTGTGCTTCTTCTTCTAACGCACTGGCTGATGCCTTCAACCTGATTCGTCTGGGCAAGGCTAACATCATTGTTGCTGGTGGTGCCGAGGCTGCTATCTGCGAGACGGGTGTTGGCGGTTTCAACGCTATGAAGGCCCTGTCTACCCGTAACGACGAGCCTGAAAAGGCCAGCCGTCCGTTCAGCGCCAGCCGTGATGGTTTCATCATGGGTGAAGGTGCAGGCTGTCTGATTCTTGAGGAGCTCGAGCACGCTAAGGCTCGTGGTGCTAAGATCTATGCTGAGATGGTAGGTGCTGGTATGAGCGCTGATGCTCACCACATTACCGCTTCTCACCCTGAGGGTCTGGGCGCTAAGCTTGTGATGCAGAACGCTCTGGAGGATGCAGGCATGAATCCTGAGGACATCGATTATATCAACGTTCATGGTACTTCTACCCACGTTGGTGATATCTCTGAGGCTAAGGCCATCAAGGAGGTATTCGGCGATGCCGCCTTCAAGTTGAACATCTCGTCAACCAAGTCTATGACTGGTCACCTGCTGGGTGCTGCTGGTGCTGTAGAGGCTATGGCTACCGTTCTGGCTGTTCAGAACGATATCATTCCTCCCACCATCAACCACGAGGAGGGCGACGAAGACCCAGAGATTGACTACAATCTGAACTTCACATTCAACAAGGCCCAGAAGCGCGAGGTTCGTGCTGGTCTCAGCAATACCTTCGGCTTTGGTGGTCACAATGCCTGCGTAGTGTTCAAGAAGTACACAGTGTAATCAGTTCATAGTTCACAGTTCATAGTTCATAATTGTATTAACCGTCATATGGTGGCAATATATTATTAAGAACAATGAACTGTAAACTATGAACTATGAACTATGAACTATGAACTATATAGATATAATTGATAAGATAAAGCTCCCTTTCCGCAAGGAGAAGGAGCTTTTTTCTGCTCTCTACCGTATTCTCGGCTTCTATCCTCATAACATCAGCCTCTATAAGCAGGCGCTGCTGCACAAGAGTGTGGGACGCCGCAACGAGAAAGGACGTCCGCAGAACAACGAACGTCTGGAGTTCCTGGGCGATGCTGTGCTCGATGCTGTCGTTGGCGACATTGTCTATCGCCACTTCGAGGGCAAGCGCGAGGGATTCCTCACCAATACCCGTTCCAAGCTCGTCAGTCGTGAGACCTTGGGAAAGCTCGCCAAGGAGATGGGACTAGACCAACTTATCCTCTCGGCAGGTCACTCCAATTCCCATAACAGCTATATGAATGGCAACGCCTTCGAGGCGCTGGTGGGAGCCATCTATCTGGACCGCGGATATAGCGCTTGCATGCGCTTTATGGAAAAACGCATCTTGACACAACTCATCAATATCGACAAGGTGGCCTATAAGGAGGTCAACTTCAAGTCGAAGCTGCTCGAATGGAGTCAGAAGAATCGTGTCAAGATGGAGTTTCGCGATTTGGAACAGACGCGCGACGAGAATGGCAGTCCCGTATTCACCGTTCAGGTGTTTATTGAGGGTCTGGAGGGCGAGAAAGGCACTGGTTTCTCCAAGAAAGAGAGTCAGCAGAAGGCCAGCAAGGACACCCTTCAGCGTCTGCGTCGTGAGCCTCAGTTCATCGATGCCATCTTTGCTGTCAAGGCCGACCGCACCAAGATGGAGGAAGAGCCCGTCATGGCTGCTCCCGACCTGGAGAAGCTGGAAAACCCCGATTTCATCGTGGAACAAGAGAAACCGGTAGAGCCAGAACAACCTCAGAAAGCAGCGGAGCGCGTCGCAACTCAGTCGCCACAGACAGTCCTCGACGACCTCACCCTCGACGACATCTCCGCAACCCCTCGTGAGAAGACCCGCGAAGAGATTATCGCTGAGGCCGAGGCTGCTGCCTTTGCAGACAGCTAATACGCGAGCAAATCAGTAAAAATACAGCTGATACAGTATAGGCATTCCCCGTGCAGTATCAGTTGTATTTTTTTTGCTTTTGCCTATAACTTCAAGTTTCTTGGATTGAAGCGACACATATTCTTGGTTTTAACTTTTCTTTATTTATTTTATTTTGAAATTAACCCCTAATGTATTAACTTTGCATACAGATTCACCGAACTAACGGATATGAACCAAAGAATAATAAAACCTATATGACTATGAAGAAACAATTACTCCTACTCGTTGCGATGCTGCTGCCGATGGTGGCATGGGCAGCCAATAGTGGTAAGTGTGGAGAAAATCTAACGTGGACATATTCGGAGGCTACACAAACCTTGGCAATTGAAGGCTCTGGAGCCATGACGGATTACCGTTCTTCAGCAAGGGCTCCTTGGTCTTCCTTTAAAAATGTCATTGAAAAAATCATTATTGGACCAAATGCGACTTCCATTGGGAGTTATGCGTTTGCAGGATTGGACAAAGTAATATATGTATATATCCATGGAACCGTGACGAGCATTGGTCAATCAGCTTTTGCTAATTGCTCTGGTCTTACATCCATCACCATCCCCAACAGCGTGACGAGCATTGGTCAATCAGCTTTTGCTAATTGCTCTGGTCTTACATCCATCACCATCCCCAACAGCGTGACGAGTATAGGTCAATCAGCTTTTCATGAGTGCTCCGGTCTTACATCCATCACCATCCCCAACAGCGTGACGAGTATAGGACAAGAAGCTTTCTACATGTGTACTGGTCTCACCTCCATTACTATTCCCAATAGTGTGACGGGCATTGGTGATAGTGTTTTCTCTTACTGTACTAGCTTGACCTCTATCACCATCCCCCAAAGTGTTACTAGTATATGGAGTAATGCATTCTATGGATGTTCCGACCTTACCACTATCGTAATAGATTCTGATAATCCCATATATGATTCCCGTGGTAATTGTAATGCAATTATTGAAACGTCAAGTAATACACTAATTGTAGGGTGTAAGAACACCGTCATTCCCAATAGTGTGACGAGTATAGGCAGTAATGCATTCGAAGGTTGTTATAGTCTGGTTTCCATTACCATTCCCAACAGCGTGACGAGTATTGGTCAATATTCCTTCGCTTGCTGTTATGGCCTGACCTCTATCAGCATCCCTAATAGCGTGAAAAGTATTGACGAGTATTGTTTCACAAGGTGCGAAAGTCTAACCTCCATCATCATCCCCAACAGCGTGACGAGCATTGGTCAATCTGCTTTTTCTAACTGTAAGGAACTCACTTCCGTCACCATTCCCAGTAGCGTGACGAGCATTGGTCAATCTGCTTTTTCTAACTGTAAGGAACTCACTTCCGTCACCATTCCCAGTAGCGTGACGAGCATTGGTCAATCTGCTTTCCAAGGATGTACTGGTCTCACCTCAATGAAGGTGGATACTGGTAATACTACCTATGACGCCCGTGACAATTGTAATGCAATTATTAAAACATCAAGTAATACGCTGATTGCAGGTTGTAAGAACACCATCATTCCTAATAGTGTTACGAGTATTGGTGAAAGAGCTTTTATGAACTGCACTGGTCTCACCTCCATTACTATTCCCAATAGTGTGACGGGCATTGGTCAGTATGCTTTCTCTCATTGTTCCAACCTTACTTATATCTCAATTGGCAATGGGGTTACAAGTATAGGCATTGGGGCATTCTCTAGTTGTAGTAATATGCAGGATCTGTATATTTTAGCAGAGCAACCACCAACAACAGAATCGGACGCGTTTTTTTATGCAAATACAACAAATGCGACACTTCATGTTCCAGCTAACATGTTGTTTGTATATCAATCCATAACGCCTTGGAAGGATTTTGGCTCTATCGTTGCCCTGACTGACAGCGACCCGAAGCCAACTGGCATTGAGATGGTTAAGAGTACAGAAATAAAGACTAATGACTATTTCGACCTGAATGGTCGTAGGCTGAATGGAGAACCCACCCAGAAGGGTGTGTATATCCATGATGGCAAAAAGGTCGTAAAGAAATAACACGCAGGGAGCGCCCTGTTGTTAATTCACTCACGTAAGTGAGAGATTTTTTCATGAAGTTTAAAATCATTTTTGTTAAGTTAAGGTTGTCGCCTCCGCCCGTGAGGATAGAGGTGATTTTAAAAAGAAACAAAGAAACAAGATATATGGCAACAGAAGACATATTGATAGATAAGGAGAAACTGATACACGAGGAACAACAGCTGAACGCTGCTGTTGAAGACATGCGTACCAAGCTCAATGCCGTCATTGCTGCATGACAGCTGCAGCCCATGGATGTGCTCATCCTCCTGTCGCGCGTCTCTGCGGGCTACATCCACCAGCTGGAGAAGGCGAAGCCCACCAACATGTCTGTCGACGAGATTGAGGAACGCTTCCACTTCATGGTGGAGTCACAACTGGCTGACCTCGACCTCTACGAGATTGGCAAAGAAATGAGAAGAATGAACACAGAGGTCAATTAAGACTCTGACGAGATATAACGAACACGAATTTCACGAATATCACGAATTTAAATACTACAACTATGAAAAGACTATCAGTTATCACATTTTGCCTTATGGCAACATTGAGCACATTTGCTTATTATAGCGATTATGGTTATTCCTCATCAACTTTTGAGATGCCAGGATGGTTTACCTTTATGGGAATAGTTATGATAGTATGGGGTGTCTTGGAGATTATCCTTTTCTTTAAGATATGGGGAATGACAAACGACGTCAAAGCATTAAAGAAAGATCATTTTTGTGAGACTGTTTTTGAAACAAAAGCAGGAATGGCCAGATACCTGAGAAAGAACTTGGTTCTTGGTAATATGGAAAATGTAAAAAAGACGTTGCTTAAGAATTTCATTGATAATGTAGAACATGGCTATGGACAATTACCATCTGGAGGCTATGTGAAAGACGAGAAAGGCAATGACCAGTGGGTGAGATTTGAGGAGAAAAACCTCGATGAGTCTATAATTCCTTACGTTGACAACCTGATTCTTCAGTATGGTAAAATTGGCGAAGAGGTTCCCGTTTATATTACGCGTATGAAAACGTTCAGGGATTACTACAAGCTCTTTGTGAAGGAAGATTTAGTAGTAGAAGTAGAAAGGAAAATTGAGGTTGTAGATAGTAGAGGTTGAAAGAAAGCATAATAATGAAAATTGTTTTATGATTATAACAACCACCCATAAAATAGTCGGTTACAAGATAGAAAGCTATCTTGGACTGGTAAATGCAAATCAGGTTATTGGTGCCAATTTGATAGCCGACTTTATGGCATCTTTCTCAGATGTATTTGGAGGCACCTCTGGAGCATATCGAGAAAGGCTTGATGTCTTGTATCGAGACGTTACAAATTTGCTTGAACAAAAGGCAAACAGTATAGGCGCAAATGCAATTCTTGGCGTTCATATTGATTTTGATGAAATCTCAGGTAAGGGTAAGAGCATGTTTATGATAACAGCCTATGGCACTGCTGTTATCATCATGCCTGAAGTAGAGAAACTGAAAAAGATAGAGCGATATGATGTTTACCAGAAGCTATACAACCTTGCAAAATTCAAGGAGGCGGGTGTTATAACTGATGAACAATACGAGGCAGAGAAGAGTAATATTATTCTTAGCCATGAAGCTAGTATTGCTAAAGAAATAGAAGACATCAAAACTGAGAATGAGCATAAGGAGGCTGTAAAACAAGCCCAGATATTGTCTCAACAACTTGCAGAACAAAGAGAGAAGGAATTGCAAGAAGAGCTTCAGCGACAAGAAGAAGAAAGAAGGCAGAATATGACAGCCATAGAACGTGAAGCTGAACTCAGGAAAGAGAAAGAGCCTGAGATTGAAGAGGCATACAAGACTTTTTTAAGGGAAGCCCCGTCTACGATTATTAGAGTAAGGGACCTGCTCAGTACAAATGTTGTCTCACCTCAAGAACCACTAAGAAGGTTGACAATCAATGAAATTATGAGTGCATCATATGAAAGTATGGAACTCAACGCTTCCAATAAAGCTGCTTATAATATAGGTCTGCTCTTGAAACACGGACAAGTAGCTGAGGCCTGTAAGTATTACATCGACCTTGTCGGTGATGATAATATTGAGGAAGCCAAATCATACGTGTATAGCATCTACGAAATGATGGTGTTCAAGGACCAAAAGGCTTTTGAAAGGATGGCGAAGAATCTTATAGAGTTAAAGTGTCTTGGTAAGATTGACGATGCTGTCCTCGAATTTTCAATGTATGCAGTTTGCGATAAAGAGATTGCAAGTCAAGTTGTTGATTTGTTGTAATTAGTGGATCAGGGGACTGTCCCGAGTGCACAGCGGACCCTATTGTGTCCTCAAATAGCTAAGCGCCCTATGATTCTTAATCGTATCTTCAAGGGACAGGAGGATTACAACAGAGCAGTAAAAGAATTAGAAGAAGAATTATATAAAGTAGGATGAATGATTTTTTAAGCGGTATTGGATTTATGGCTTTAATGGCAGCCGTAATCTATCTTCTTCTACAACATGATAAGAAGAGGATGGACAAAATAGTTGAGAATGAAAAACTGTTCAGCCATATAGGTGAAGAGGACGACCTTGAAGATACATTACCAAGGCACAAGGCTATTGAAAAGGCGTTGTCTCAACCTGGTGTGCGAAAGGCAGCAGAAGAAATTGAGAAACAATTACAGAAAAATCGAGCTATGAATGAATCCAACGAAAGAAAGGAAAAAATATTAAAAAGAACTTTCTCATATAAATACGAAGATCTTGTATACGAAATCTTCTCACCTTATGCAGAGTTTAAAAAATACCCACAAGAACCACATAGATGGGATGTTGATGAAATGTTGGAGAAATGGTATATTGTAAAAGAAATAGAACGCATTCAGCACATTACAGAAAATGAAGCCTATCAGCTTATTGACGAATTAATAAAGAATAATCTTATTTATGAATACGGGGGCAGCGTTGACTGGAAGAAGAAATGTAGTTTAGGATATCTCCTTGCTTACGAATGGGATATTATTTCCCGTTTCGATAATAATTTTACTAAATGGATAGACGCTCATCCAAATAGAGAGGGAAGGGAGAGTGCTGAGAAAAGACGCAAAGAATTGATAAATGAACGAATAGAAGAATTAAGTAAATAATATGGCAGTAGGAAATTTAGAGTGCACAGGAGAACCGACCCCTTTGTGCACCTATGATGAATAAAACATAACGAATAATTTGGTGTTGTAAGGAATATTTATTACCTTCGCACCTCGAAATAAAGACATCGCGGAAAAAGAGCCAACGGTTTTCGAGCCTACAAAGTCTGGTAAACTATTTAATCTCGATACGAAGGCTACCGCTCACACCAAATAGAGGCGTGGGCATTGGTAGTATTCGGTTATACGAGAGGTTACCAGACACCTTGTAGGCTATCGTTTATTATTGATGTACCATGTCTCTTTTTCGCAACATAAACCAGAGAATAATTACTACTTATTTATAACACTATTAATTACAAAGTAAAAACAAATTATGATTCAAGAAAATTTTACCGATGACGCCGAAGAAGCGTCATTTCCATTGAACGGCATGGTTGCCGGGTTTGACGAGAACACATCAAGCGCGCCATCACTCTGGTGGAGCAGAACTTCAGCGACTCGGAATACTCCGTTGAACAGTTTTGCGATGACATGGGTATGAGTCGCAGCAGCCTTTATAAGAAACTGATGGCTATCACTGGTCTCGCCCCGTTGCAATTTATGCGCGCTCTTCGCGTAAAGCGAGGTCGTCAATTATTGGAGCAAGGCGGTGAAAGCGTCTCACAGGTAGCTTGGCAGGTAGGTCTCTCACCTAAGCAGTTCGCCATGTATTTTAAGGAAGAGTATGGCCTATCCCCCTCTGATCTCTCAAAAGGGAAATAAGCAATCTATTATGTACTTTGGGGCTAAATTTCACAAAAACACCCACATTTAGCCCCAAAGCCTGTATTTTTTTACTATACAAATAAATCATCCATTGTTACCACCCGTTGAAAGACACCACTGTATTCGTTATATTTCAATCCGTATGTGGTGACTAAGGCGGGATGGACTTTTTCCCGCTTGGCAATCTGTTCCGTAAGCAGTTTCTCACGGGTATTGAGTTTTTGGAAATATGCTTTATCGACAAAGAATTCCTCACCATAGAACTTCATCTCGCACATGTTCACAATAAGGTCGGCACGTTCAATAATCAAATCAATCTGTGTTCCCTCTTTTTCATCATCACCCCGAAGTGCCCACGATGACTGTTTCGTATTGACACCTTGGATTCCCAAAGCCTGCTTAATCTGGCTGATATGTTTGAGGCAAATTTCCTCGAATGCAAATCCGCGCCAACTGACGATGCTTTGTGAAGTATGGCTCTCCTGCCAGAAACTGGTGGTATAGCTGCTATTGTCAGGCACATAGCGCAAATAGAAGATGCAGAACGGGTCTGAAAGTTTGTAATGTTCTTCCCGCTTGCTGCGCCCGAATGGCACATATTTCAGAATAAAGTCACTTCCGATAAGAGCCTTCAGCATGTTTGTTAAGGTGCCTCCTTGGGTGATGCCTGTCTTCTTGGCTATATCCTCCCGGGTGAATCCCGACCGTCTTGTGCTGAGGAACTTGATGATTCGCTTTATTTCTTCTGGCCGCGAAAATACTGACGCGAACAGACGATCATACTCGTCGTATAACTTTGCACCCTTTACAAAGAACAGATTGTCGATGTTCTGAGGAAGGCTAAGACCCCGTTGGAA
>Ga0310695_10006907_pt1 | contig 18425 bp, 8 predicted proteins | sample RumenRJG_04DNA_FD_203882 | JGI IMG/M metagenome (GOLD analysis project Ga0310695, IMG submission 203882) | Bovine rumen microbial communities from Lethbridge, Alberta, Canada - RJG_04 (v2) (version 2) | ecosystem: Host-associated > Mammals > Digestive system > Stomach > Rumen | place: Canada...
CGGGGGCAAATTTAGAGATTATTTACATAAAAAGCAAATTTTCCGACAACTTTTTTCGTTTTTAGCGCATAAAATGTGTACCTTTGCCCCCAAATTTACTAAAACAGACGAAATGAAAAGATTAATTCAGACCATGATGTTCATCATGCTGGTGGTTGTTGGTATCCAGGCAAAAGGCTGGAATCAGCAGCAGTACAAGCAGATTGAGCAGAGCATCCGCATGCCACAGTTTGCGGACAAAGACTACGTAATTACTAAGTTTGGCGCGAAGACTACCAACACAGCCGCCAAGAATCAGAAGGCCATCCAGAAGGCCATCGACAAGTGTTCACAAAAGGGTGGCGGACGTGTCATCGTTCCCTCAGGACAGCGTTTCCTGACAGCAGCCATCCAACTGAAGTCGGGCGTTAACCTCGTCATTGACGAAGGTGCCGTTCTTGAATTTGCCTTCGAGCCTGAGCTCTACCCCATCGTTCCTACACGTTGGGAGGGATTGGACTGCTGGAACCTATCGCCACTGATCTATGCTTATCAGGCCAAGGATATTGCCGTAACTGGTAAGGGTACCATTGACGGTGGTGGTACTAACGAGACCTGGTGGCCCTGGTGTGGCAGCAAGAAGTTTGGCATGAAGGAAGGTGGCATTGCCCAGAATATGGGTGCCCGTGCCCGTCTGCTGAAATATGCTGAGGATGGTGTCCCCATGGACGAGCGTAAGTTCGGTCCAACGGATGGTCTGCGTCCCCAGATGATTAATTTCAACCAGTGTGATGGTATTTTGATAGAAGATGTCACCCTATTGCGTTCGCCATTCTGGGTTATTCACCCCTTGCTGTCGACGGACATCACCGTACGTGGTGTACATATCAACAACGATGGTCCTAACGGTGACGGTTGCGACCCTGAGGCATGCGACCGCGTCCTCATCGAGAACTGCTACTTCAATACCGGCGACGACTGTATTGCCATCAAGAGCGGACGTAACAACGATGGACGCGAGGGTGGTCAGGGTAAGTTTGCCGGACGTCCTTCAAAGAATATCATCATCCGTAATTGTAAGATGAACAACGGTCATGGTGGTGTGGTCATCGGTTCTGAGATTTCAGGCGGTTGCCAGAATGTCTATGCCGAGAACTGTCAGATGGACTCTCCCAACCTCGACCGTGTGCTGCGCATCAAGACGAACTCTTGCCGCGGTGGTATCATCGAGAATATCAATATGCGCAACGTCACTGTTGGTCAGTGTGGCGAGGCCGTCCTCAAGCTTAACACCGACTATGAACCGCGTGAGGTGTGCTGTCGTGGTTTCTACCCCACCATCCGCAATGTAACGATGGAAAATGTCACTTGTCAGAAGTCGAAATACGGTGTGATGATTGTTGGCTATCAGGATCCGAAGTTGGCTAACACCATCAACAATATCACTGTTAAGAACTGTAAGTTCGATGGTGTGTACAACAAGCCAATCCATCAGATTGGTTTGGCTCAGGACATCACCTACGACAACCTGTTCATCAATGGTTCGATGGTTCTGCAGAATCCTCCTTACAAGCACTATTCTGAGTGGCTCACCTATTCAGAAATGAAGCGTGTACCGGAGAGCTACATGCTCGACTTTGCCAAAAAGCCCAAATGGAGCTATGTCATGGGTATTGAACTGGAAGGCATGCTCGATACCTATCTGCGCTATGGTGGTGAGGACATTCGCAAATACTGTCAGATGTATACCGACAAGATGATTGACGAGAAAGGTAACATTACCGGCTATAACATTCTTGACTATAACCTCGACAACATCCGTACTGGTCACTTTGTGACACGTATGTATCAGAAATGGCCCGAGCCCAAGAACTTGTTGGCCATGAAGACCATGATGAAGCAGTTGAATGACCAGCCGCGCACCATTGCCGACAAGGTATTCTGGCACAAAGCCATCTATGCCTATCAGGTATGGCTCGACGGCATCTTTATGGGTCTGCCCTATCGTTGTCTGACAGCACCCATTACTGAAAAGGCTGCCCAAGTGAAGGGAAAGAAGAGTAAAAAAGTTAAGAACGATCCCGTCATTGATATCTACGACGACGCTGTCAACCAGTTGAAGATTACCTATGAGCGTACCTACGACCCCAAGACAGGCCTGAACCGCCACGCTTACGACGAGACACGCAAGACCTTCTGGGCCGATAAAGAAACTGGTTTGTCACAGCATTGCTGGGGTCGTGCCCAGGGTTGGTACTCCATGGCACTGATTGAGGTGCTCGATGCCCTGCCCGACAACTATGCCCGTAAACAGGAGGTCGTCGAACTCTTGAAGAAAGACCTCGATGCCATCATCAAATGGCAGGACAAGAAGAGCGGTGTGTGGTATCAGGTCATGGATGCGCCCAATCGCGAGGGTAACTACTTGGAAGCCACCTGCTCGTCTATGTTCACCTACGTACTGCTAAAAGCCTATCGCAAGGGCTACGTCGGTGATAAGTATCGTGAAGCCGGTATCAAAGCCTATAAGGGCATCATCAACAACTTCATCCGCGTCAATTCCGACAAGACTATCTCGCTGACAAACTGCTGCGAGGTGGCTGGCCTTGGCCCTGCTGCCACACCAGAAGTGGAAGCAGCCCTGAAGATGGTAAACCCCAAGGGTACTGTCAAGGAGAACAAACGTCGTGACGGTGGCTATAAATACTATCTCTCAGAACCCATACGTGACAACGACGCCAAGGGTGTCGGACCGTTTATCTGGGCTTCGCTTGAGATGGAGATGCTCGGATACACCACAGAAAACATAACAGCCTCGATTGATCGCGAGGCTGTTCTTTTTCGAAACAACCCCGTCATTACTGAGGCCGACCCACTGGCTTCGCTCACCGTTGGCAATGGTCGTTTTGCCACAACGGTCGATGTCACTGGCATGCAGACCTATGTCGATGACTACAAGAACGGCATTCCTTTGACAGCCATGTGCGACCTGCTTTGGCACTCGTTTCCCAACACCCAGAATCTGCAACCTTCTGAAAGCGAAAAAGCCTTCGACCTGGGACATGGACATCAGGAGGTATATGCCGTAGAATACAAGAAGGGGCGGGCTGCTGACCGGAACATCGCTGCCACGGAATATTTTCGCGTAAACCCGCACCGTCTGAACCTTGGTGCCGTCGGCTTGTCGCTAAAAAACGCTAACGGACAGTCCATCCCCCTCAAAGACCTTACAGACATCCACCAACAACAGCAACTCTATCACGGGCAAATAGAATCTCACTTCGCTGCCGACGGTTCTCCCGTGGACGTAGTGACTATCGGGCACCCCTCTCTGGCTGCCGTTTCATGGCGCATCGCCACACCTCTGCTAAAGAAGGGACAGGCATCCGTCACCATCCGTCTGCCCTATCCTACTGGCCGTCATGCCGACGATGCCGCAGACTGGACTAAGCCTGAGCGTCACCAAAGCCGCATACTCATTCAGAATTCCAATCACGCAGAAATCGAGCACCGTCTCGACAGCACAACCTATTATATATACATAAGATGGGAGGGACAGGCCAAAATCGCTGAGACGGCAGCACATACTTTCACGCTCTCGACCGATGAAGACCATCTGGCTTTCGAGGTGGAATATCTCCCTAAGGCTGGACACCAAGAGCGCCACGTCATCCTGCCGTTCCGTTTCTCCGATGCCCAAAAGGCCACCCAGAAGTTTTGGCACAATTTCTGGACAGAAACGGCTTTTGTTGACTTCGGTCAATGCACCGATCCACGTGCCAAAGAACTGGAACGTCGCGTCGTGCTCTCGCAATACCTGACCCGCGTCAATTGTGCCAACAACATGCCACCACAGGAAACGGGTCTGACATACAACTCATGGTTTGGTCGTCCCCACTTAGAGATGACATGGTGGCATGCCGTCGACTTCGCCTTGTGGAACCAACCGAAAGTGGTCGAACGAATGTTAGATTGGTATAATAGGACAGCAGCTCCCGTGGCCAAGGACATCGCCAAGCGTCAGGGCTTTAAGGGCCTGCGCTGGATGAAAATGACCGACCCTTGGGCTGGTGAGGCACCATCAAACACAGGTTCTTTCCTCATCTGGCAACAGCCTCACTACATCTACCTCGCCGAGGAGGTGTACCGTGCCAATCCCACATCGGAGATCTTGAAGAAGTATGCCGACAATATTGAAGCTACTGCCGAGTTCATGGCCGACTTCGTCAGCTACGACAAGAAGACTGGCAAATACTACCTGCAAGGGGCTACTGCCATGCAAGAATCTATGTCTAAGGATTTTTCATATAACCATCCCTTTGAGTTAGCCTATTGGCAATATGGTCTGACGGTTGCTAACCAATGGCGCGAACGGATGGGTAACCCCCGTCATGCAGAATGGGACAAGATTGCTAACAATATGGCGCCCCTGCCACTGACTAAGGACGGCGTCATCACTGCTGGTCTGCCCAAGGGTAAAACAACTGGATTGAAGAGTTTCGACCCCTTCGATGCTGTGGCTGCCGGAGCAGTTCCCGTACTGGCTACCGAAACCTTTACGGATAAATGCCGCAACGACCATCCAGCCTGTCTAGGAGCCTTCGGCCTGCTGCCTGCCAGTTCCGTAAACAGCGACAATGTCGCTGTCCACAAAACGATGGACTGGGTAATGAAGAACTGGAACTTCCAGACTACATGGGGCTGGGACTATGGCATGATGGCGATGGCTGCCGCCCGTATCGGTGACACTAAGACGGCCCTTGATGCCCTGCTTATCGATACTCAGAAAAATACCTATCTGAAAAACGGCCATAACTTCCAGACAGCCGACCGACTACGTCTCTACCTGCCAGGCAATGGTGCCTTGCTCACTGCCGTAGCCATGATGTGTGCCGGCTGGGACGGGTGCAAGGAAGTCCTGAACCCAGGGTTTCCCAAGGATGGCACATGGAATGTCCGTTGGGAGGGACTGCGTCGTATGCAATAACTTCAGCGATTGGAAAAAAGCGTAGCGCCGGCTTTGGTCTTTACCAAGGCCGGTATTTCTTTATAAGGTGTTACGGTATAGTTGTATGGCACTGTCACCGTCTCACCTACTGAAACAGGCAAGCTACTGGCCTCCGCAATGTAGTTGTCCGCTGTCCACGTCACCGCTGTGGCACCATTCTGGCTATAGTAATGCTTCACACCCGTTTCGAAGTAGTTGCCCTCTATCAGGAATTCTGAGTTCTTGCGTGGATTGATGCAGTTGCTGGCTGTGGTACTGCTATAGTAGTTGTTCAGCATGTGTATCCTGCCTGCGCGGCCCATAGGCATGCGTTGCTTACAACCCGTTCCCCACCAATTAAAGGCGTATGTAATGTTCAGAAATCCAGTAGTCTCCCTGTCGCTATAGCCCACAAGGTTAGTGTTCTGATGCATATATGAATGTTCCGTATAACTGAACTTACACCAGCTGACGGTGATGAAGTCAGACATGCTGGTAATGTCGAAATTTCCGTCCATACCGTCCATAAATTCACAGTGGTCTATCCAACAGTTCTTGGTTCCACGGACACACGAAATAAGGTCGTTACCACCCACATCAATAGACCCTGGACCAACAAACACGATATTGCGGATGATGATGTTCTTGCAGCCCTTCAAGCTCAGGATGCCTGATTCGCGATAACGTTCTTGATGGTCGCCAGTCATTTCAATAATCATCTTTCGCGTATTGTATTCTGCCTCCTCCCTGACCATGTGTCCATTGGGCAGGGTACCACCGCCGCCATTAGTACTCATGCTAGGCACACCTGCTTTATTCAGTGCTCTCCTAATGTCATCGGTTACATACCACTGGGTGCGAATACGAGCATGGTTGATACCCAACAGCGTTTTGTCGTTCGTGGTTATCTCGACATTGCTCGAAACCACAAAATCACCATTGGAACCATCCAAGACGATGATGTTGTTTTCACTATTCTCAATAGCGTCCTCGATTGTCTTCCTCATGTCCTGTCCGTTCGACTTCAAGACAACCACCTTGCCAGCAAAGTCCTTTGGTATGGGATAGGTATAGCATCCGCCACCATACATCTGATAAATACTGGCGGCATCCGTGCGCGACGTTCGCGTACAATAGCCAAACGGTTTATCCTGGTCACAGTCAGCAGCAGCGATCGTCAGTGACATTGCCAGTAGCGTATAAAACACTGTCAGTCTCATAGTTCGTTGTGATTTGTCTGCAAAATTACAAATAACTAATCAATCATGCAAATAAAACATACATTTAAAGTCCCGTAAACGTTTTAGTAATATTATTATATAGGTAATAGTCCAAAGTCAGAAAACTTTATGTATCTTTGCACCCGAAAACTACTAATAAAATCGTATCAAATATGAAGAAGTATTTAATGACGCTAATTGCAGTTTTAACAACAATCCTATCTGTAGCCCAGACGGAAGCACCCGCTTTCCCTGGTGCTGAAGGTCACGGACGTTACACGACAGGGGGACGCAAAACTGATGGTTCCACCACAGTCGTTCATGTCACCAATCTTAATGACTCTGGTACAGGATCGCTTAGAGCAGCTGTAACAGGCGGAACATATCGTACCATTGTTTTCGACGTAGCAGGTGTCATTGCGCTTAAAAGTGATCTCAAATTCAAGGATCATATCACAGTCCTTGGTCAGACAGCTCCATACCCAGGCATCACCGTTCGGTACTATACTGTCCAACCTGGTGGCGACAACGTTATCCGTTTTATCCGTTTCCGCCGCGGGCAAGAGAAAGACATCAACGATGGAGCCGATGCTATTTGGCAACGAAACAAAACGGGCATCATTTTAGACCATTGTTCCTTCTCTTGGAGCATCGACGAGGTGGCCTCTTTCTACGACAATAACAACTTTACCATGCAGTGGTGCACGATTGGTGAGAGCCTTGTGAATGCTGGACATGATAAGGGCGCCCACGGCTATGGTGGTATCTGGGGAGGCAAACTGGCTTCCTTTCATCACAACATGATATGTCACGTTGCTAACCGTTCGCCCCGCTTCAATGGTGCACGTTATGAATGGACAGGCTATACATCCAATAAACTCTACAGTCAGTATAAATGGGAGAATCCCATACAGGCTGAAAATATTGACTTCCGTAATTGCATTACCTATAACACCAATGGTTGTTATGGCGGTCCTGGTGGTGGACAAATCAATATGGCATATAACTATATGAAGAGTGGCCCAGGAGCTACCGTCACAAAACTGACCCAATGCACAGTAGCAGCAAGCGGCAACTCTTCAGGCCACCCTAACATCTATGGCATGGCCAGTCGATATTATGTAAACGGCAACCTTATTGACGGCGTAGAGGCTGGATGGAACAAGTTTATATATGATAGTGGTACCATCACTCAAAATGGCAAGCACTATGCCCAAGACCCCAACCACATGCATGGCAGTGATGCTGACTATATCACCGTCAGCGGCACAGACTATGTCTGCATGGTACTTGACAAAGCTGCGCCAACAGGCGAAGTCACGACCCACACTGCCGACAAGGCCTTCGAAAAGGTGCTTGGCTTTGCAGGTGCCTCTCTTTATCGCGACGAGGTGGATGAGCGTTACATGAATGAAGCTCAGAATGGAACAGCCACATACACTGGCTCAGTTACCAAGAAAAAAGGACTTATTGATGTCGTTGCCGACTGTAATGGCTATACTGAGGCTAACTTCCCGACAGGCCAACGCGGAAGTGGTTTCGACACAGACCAAGACGGTATTCCTGATGAATGGGAGATAGCTAACGGACTGAATCCTAATGACAAGAGCGATGGCAACAAGTATATTATCGATACCGAGAAGGGCTGGTACACCAATCTCGAAGTCTATGCAAACTCATTAGTCGAGGACATCATGAAGGGTGGTAATGCCGATGGCGAAAGCAACTATACAGAGTATTATCCCACATGGAAGTCGCCAACGGCTATCCATACTGTTCAGACTAACACAGACAAACCCGGCGTATGCTACAATTTGGCTGGCCAGAAGGTTGACAACAGCTATAAGGGTTTTGTCATTGCCAATGGTCGCAAGGTCGTAATGAAATAAAGAATATATTAAAACTACCGAGTAAAAGAAAATGAAGCGATTCAAATACCTTTTCGTAACAGTTGCATTCTTACTGTTTGCGTCGGCCATACCTGAGAAGACGACGACCATTTTCATCATCGGCGACTCCACCGCTGCCAACAAGGACATCTCCAAAGGTAAGCTGGAACGTGGATGGGGCATGGTGCTCCAAAGCTATTTCGATGACAACATCCGTGTTGACAACCGAGCTCTGAACGGTCGTTCATCACTGTCGTTCATCAACGAAGGGCGTTGGGACGCGGTGCTCAAGAGCATGAAGCCAGGCGACTATGTCATCATCCAATTCGGTCATAACGACGAAAAGCCCAAAGCCGACCGTCACACCGACCCAGGCTCCACCTTCGACTACAATCTGGCCAAGTTTATACGCGAGACGCGCGAACATGGTGGCATTCCCGTACTGATGAACTGCGTTGTACGCCGTAACTTCTTTGTCAAGGCACCGGAGATTGACGATGACGAAAAGTTACGGACCCAAACCTTCAAGGACGGCGTGAAGATGGTAGAGGGCGACACCCTTATCGACACCCACGGCCTCTATCGTGTGGCACCACGCGACGTAGCCCAACGGATGAACGTCCATTTCGTCGATGCCAACAAAATCACCCATGACCTGGAACAAGGCTTAGGTACCGAGGCCTCCAAGAAACTCCACATGTGGTTCCTGCCAGGTACGGAACCCAGTGAACCGAAAGGCAAGCAGGACAACACCCACTATAGCGTCTATGGCGCTCATGTCGTAGCTCGTCTGCTGGCCGATGCCCTTTGCGAAGAAGTCCCTGTGCTCAAGAAATATCGTTGTGATGCCGACTACACCGTCGATCGTCAGGGTCGCGGCCAGTATCTCACAATTGACGATGCCCTCGCTGCCGCCAAAGCCGATGCAAAAACCGATGCAACCATCCAAATTCTTGGAGGCGAGTGGGACAAGCCCCAGTTGCCCAAGAAGTCGAACATCAAGTTCATACTTCGCCAAGATGCCTCATGGAAATAATATGTTTAAAAGATTATTTCAAATCATCCTGCCTTGTCTGATACTGACATTAACGACATCGGCACAGAAGCGCGAAAAGTACGAGTTCATGCGCAACCTGCCAGTCTATGCCGACTCGCTGATTGCCGACCTAACCTACCCTTTGGCATGGGGAAATAACGACATCAAGGATTTTGGAGAATGGAAGCAAACAGCTCGTCAAAAAGTATTTGACTGTATGTTAACGCCACCACCGGCACCTGCCAACGGTTATGATGTAAAGGTACTTTTTGAAGAACAGCGCGAAGGCTACAAAGCGCGTAAGATAGAGATACGCCTGTCACGTTACTACACCGTACCTGCTTATGTGTTGATTCCTGATGGCAAAGGGCCATTCCCTGCCATCAACGCTCTGCATGATCATGGCGCACATCTATTTATTGGCAAGGAGAAAATGATACGCCCACTGGCATGTGAGGATTCTATGGTAATTAAGGATGCCGAGGCATGGTCAGTGGGTTACGAAAGCCAGTTCTTTGGTGACTATTTGGCTCAGAACGGCTATGTGGTGTTTTCTGCTGATGCCCCCATGTGGGGCGAGCGCGGACAGAAGGAAGGTGCCCGTCGCGATAGCTATGATATGATTGCGGGCAACATGATGATGTATGGCATCGACCTCTCAGCATATATGACCTACGATGATATTACTGGTACAGAGTATCTGGCTTCGATGCCAGAGGTGGATGCCGGACGAATTGGCTGTACAGGATGGTCAATGGGTGCCTATCGCGCTTGGATGCTATCTGCCTTAAGCGATAGGATTAAGGTTGGCACAGCTGTATGCTGGATGGTAACTACCGACGAGCAGATGGGATTCAAGTACAGTCGTACGGAGAATGGCGGTTTTGCCAATTGCTTTCCAGGCTTACGCCGTTGGTTGGATTATCCGCATATAGCCAGTATCGCATGCCCGAAACCAATGCTTTTTATCAATGGATCGCAAGACAAACTCTTCCCCGTATCTGGAGTGAAGAAGGCCTTCAAGACGATGCACGACACATGGAAAAGCCAAAATGCTGACGAAAAGCTTGAAACCGAACTGTGGGACATGCCACATAGTTGTGGTAAGAAGGCACAGAGACGCGTATTGGAGTTCTTTAAGAAACATCTTTAGAACTGACAAAAACACATTAACGAGAATTCACCTGTCATATAGACAGTAAAGCGTAAACGTTTACGGCTTTTTTATTTGATAAAACAAAGAAAAAAAAACACATTTGTAAAAAAATGACTATCTTTGCAGCATAAACCATTACGCATGATCATTTAATTCATATAATCTTTAACTTAAAGCAAAACAATTATGGTAAACAAGTACGTAAGACATTTTGTCTGTATATTCCTGGCATTGCTGGGAATGAGTCAAAGTGTATCGGCTTTCAGCGACATCAAGGTTGACCTAACGAATGGCTACCTACTGACGGCTGACGAATTGGTGCAGTGGCAGCAGTTGCCTGACATCGGCATTGCTGTGGCTGGAGACGGTACTATCAGCCGTGTGGCGGCCGATGCTGCAGACGCTGCAGCAGTTTTGACAGGTAAATGGCACTCCAATGAACACGGATGGGCCAACTTTAAAGCTATTGTTCCTGTAGAGGGACCAGTAACTATCTCCATGGGCACATGTGCCTGGGGAGGTGATGTAAAAGTGACGAACGAAGCCGGCGAAACCGTTGGCACGTTTAACTCTAACACTGGTGCCTGCTATCACAACGACAAGGCTGTCAACATTGTAAGCATCAACTACACCGGCGGTGCTACCAAACTCACGATTGAAGGCGGCAACTATACCCCTTACTTCGCCGTAGAGAAGTATGAGGCTCCTGTTGCTTTCCAAAACTTCGAGATTACTAATGCAGACATGTCGGGAGAATTCGACACATCGAAACTTCCCGCTGGTGTAGTCTTCTCTGGTACACAACGCAACGACAATCACGGTTATGGCAATGTGACCATAAAAGTTCCCGTCAGTGGTTCCGTCCAGTTCACCATCGGTGGTTGCCAATATGCTAACCCAGCCACCTGCAAGATTACCGACGAGGCAGGCAACTTATTGGCAGAGCCCAACCTGAAGACAGCCACCTGCTATCATCAAGATGGTGCAGCTGTCGTCTACACTTATACAGGTGAACCTACGACGCTAACATTCTCAAACATCGCTTATCTGCCCTACTTCAAGGCCGAGGCTGTGGAGGCTCCTGTTGCTCAGGACGTAACTGGTACTTGGAACTATGCCAACAAGGATGTCATGGATGCTACGGTAGCATTCTCTGGCAGCAATGAGGCTGGCGAAGTAGAGGCTGTGGAGAAGAACGGTCTGAAGATGAAGGTCGAAGCCAACGGTGCTTCGTTCCGTGATAATGGCGACAACATTCAGGTACGTACGGGTGCCATCTTCAAGATTCCCGTCAAGAATGCCGGCGACCTCATCACAGTTGTTGGCTATCCCGGCTATTCATATTACACCATCGCTGGCGGTGCTGAACTGAATAACGAGAACACCTACAAGGCTAAGCTCAGCGACGCTGAGGCTGGTTATGTAGCCGTGAAGTCTACCAACGACAACAACTACTTCAAGTCTATCTCCGTGGTACAGTATGCACCGAAGGAGAAGATCACGCTCAATAACGAGCCTGCTACAGCTACATTCCCATTCGGTGAGGGTACTGAGGGCCAGAAAGCAACTTTCTCCAATGCCGACTACTTCCTGTCGAGCAATGTAAAAGTAGGTGGTAACTGGACTATCCAAGACAGCCAGACCTATGTTGATGCAAAAGAGACGCGTCTGACGCCAACTGACCAGCATAATGACAACCTGACGGATGACGATGCTGTCAGCTTCCTCATCAATCCGAAACCTGGCTTTACCTTTACACCGACCAAGGTGGGCTTCAAGGCAAACCGTTTCGGTACTGACAACGGTCTGATTGATGTTTACTGGCTGAATGCTGACGGCACAACAGTAGAACTGGAGAAGGCCATTTCGCCCGAGCGTAACAACTCTGGCAATAATACGGTCAAGAGCTATGACGTCACTGGTGCTACAGCAGGCGAAGGTGTCTGCGGACTGAAGCTATACCTCTACAAACTGCAGGCAGGCAAGCAGCTGGGTTTGGCCGACATCGTCATCGAGGGTACCCTCAATGGTACTGAGAAAGACGTACCCGTACTGGCATCGTTCAAAATCAACGGCAACGCCTACACTGTCGAGGACGTCTTTGGCGAGCAATATGAGGCTACACTGAAGTTACCGAAGAAAGAGGCTATGGTTGGCGCAAGCAACCCATTGACTGACGTCACTGCTACCAGCGGCGAGGTGGGCGAAATCACATACGCTGAACAGGAGAATGCCTGCACCGTTACCATCCCGATGACCGCTGGAGAGACAAAGATGGAATACGTGTTGAATGTCATCTTCAAGCCAGACTACAAACTGGAGTACATCGGTGTTGACGGCAACGTACTGGCTACGCAGGCTGTCGAGGAAGATGCCACCATTGGTGCATTTGCCTATAACATCGACGAAGCTGCTGCCACCAAGGAAGGCTACAAGGCTCGCGGCTGGTTCAAGACAGCAGTATTGGGTGAGAAGTTCACCACAGAAGATGTCATCACCGCCGATACCAAGCTTTATGCTATCCAGACTGAGATTGAGGTGGCCAGCACCCACAAGAAATATATTTTCGACCTGGCCGACAAATTCTTCTATGCTGAGGACCATGAAGCCTTCAACCCCGCAGGCGACGGCTTCTACTGGCACGATGCACAGCACGGCTGGGCCTTTAAGAACGGCAACACTGTTGACCTGCTTGTAGGTCCGAAGGCTACCATTACCGTCACACTCTGCCAGTATGGTTCTGGCACAGGTATCCTCGTCAAGAAGGGCGACCAGACATTGGCTACGCTCGACGGCAAGGCCGAGGGCGACGGTGGTACGGCTGTCTATAATTATGAGGGCGAGGCTGGCACACTGACACTGGAGATGCAGTGCAGTGGCGAGATGTACATCCACGGTGTGAAGATTGTGAACACCGCCGAGGTTAACTTCGACAGCGATGGCGACTGGTACTATGTCAAGGCTGGCGATGCAGGTAGTCTGCTCGACGTCATCGACGTGGTAAACGGCAAGAATGCCAGCAAGGATGCTCCTCGTGCATTCATCTTCGTGCCCAACGGCATCTACGACCTCGACGCTACTGTCAAGACAACTATCAGCGGCCACAACATCTCACTGATTGGAGAGTCCATGGACGGCACTATCATTGTAACCACACCCGACAAGTCCATCGAGGGTCTGGGCAAGGCCGACATGTTCGACATCAGTGGTACCAACCTCTATATGCAGGATTTGACATTGAAGAATGCACTCGACTACTACGCTGCCGGTTCAGCTGGTCGTGCTGCCGTTATTCAGGACGCTGGTAACCGTACCATCGGTAAGAACGTTCGCATGTTGTCTTACCAGGACACCTACTATAGTTCGAACAGCAACCAGCAGGCTTACTGGGAGAACTGTGACATCCACGGTACCGTCGACTTCATCTGCGGCGGTGGCGACATTCGTTTCCAGAACACCACCATCTCGCTGGAACCTCGCCAGACCAGCGGCAAGGGTGGCCGTACCATTGTGGCTCCTACTACCAACACCAAGTTCGGTTATGTCTTCGATGGTTGTACGGTTGTAGACCTCGCCGAAGGTAAGGGTGATTGGAACTTTGGCCGTACCTGGCAGAACGAGCCTATCACCGTCTATCTGAACACGACGCTCGACGCCAATGCTGCCAAGACCATCATCAGCAGCCGTTGGACTGAGAAGGGTATGAACAACAAAGACCCGAAGCTCTTCGGCGAGTTCAACACCATGGACGAAGCAGGCAACAACATCACACCTGCCAACAACACCATTAATTCACATGGTGGTGCCTTCGAGACCATCCTCTCTGCTGACGATGCTGCCAACTACAGCTACGAAAAGATGTTCTCGGAGAATGCCAACAAGCAGTGGGATCCCGCAGCACTTGCCAAGCAGGCTCCTGCAGCCTCTAACGTGAAGATCGACGGCACCACCCTATCATGGGAGTCTCAGCTGCTCGGTCAGTTCTGGGCTGTTGTCAAGAATGGCAAGGTTGTTGCATTCACAAGAAACAACTCTTATACCATCGACGATGCCCAGGCAGAATATGCCGTACGCGCCGTCAACGGAATGGGTGGTCTGGGTGAAGCTGTGGATGCTCAATTCTTCGCTACCGTCACCCTGTCGAATGCTGGCTATGCCACCTTCTTCGACTCAAAGCACAGTTATAAGCTGCCTGAGGGCGTGAAGGCATACATTGTCACAGCTGCTACACCCGAGGCCCTGACTTATGAGGAACTGAACAGCGCTGTCACCGCTGGTGTTGCCGTCATGCTGAAGTCTGCCGACAAGAAGGGTGGCGACATTACCCTCAAGTCCGTGAACTACGAGTCAGCCTACAATATTCCCGTTAACCTGCTGAAGGGTAGCGATGAGGCTACTACCACGACAACTGACGAAGACAGCTGGTTCTACAAGCTCAGCTTCGGTGCCAAGGGTTCTAATTACGCCAACATCTTCGGTTGGTTCTGGGGAGCTGCCGACGGTGCTGCTTTCGAGATAGAGGCTCATCGCGCATGGCTCGCCATCCCGAAGGGTGTTCAGAGTGCTCCCGCATTCAACTATCTCTTAAGTGGTGAGGCAACAGGCATCAACGACGTTCAACGTTCAACGTTCAACGTTCAGCAGTACTACAACCTGAATGGTCAGCGTGTAGCTAATCCTTCTAAGGGTGTGTTTATCGTCAATGGCAAAATAGTTATTAAATAAGCATAAGTTATGAATAAAGCTAAAATATTGATTTGTGCCGTTTTTGCCGCCATGGCACTGACAGCATGCAGCGTAGAGGACAATCCGAATCCCGAACCATCAGTCGTAGTCCCAGACTCAGCGAATGTCAACAATCCCTATGAGACTGTGACCGACCAGCCAGCCTACGCCCCAGAACTGTAATTCACCGTCATATTATTTAGAGAGTGAGGAGTGTCAGCTTCTCACTCTCTTTTTTTGTTAAAATACGTAATCGTTTACGAAGAATAAAATCTGTTATATTTTGTTCAACTGGTTAAAAAGCCTTACCTTTGCATCAGTTTTATAACTACACTACAAAAAACAAACCTAAATTCACTTAAAATGCAAAAAAGAAGATTTCTCTTAGCCTTGCTGCTTTGCACGCTGTGGCTAACGGGCTTCGCCCAGAAATCAATCACTGGTACGGTCAAGGATAAGGCCGGCGAACCAATGATTGGTGTGAGTGTTATCGTTGATGGTACCACTATCGGTGGCGTCACAGATTTCGACGGTAACTTCAGAATCAATGGTGTACCGGAAAAAGGCACTCTGAAGATTTCTTACATCGGCTTCAAAGACCAAAAGGTCAGTGTTGCCGGTAAGAACAGTTTTAACATTACCATGGAAGAAGACGCATTGGGTCTTGATGAACTCGTGGTCGTCGGTTACGGCACGATGAAGAAGAAAGACCTGACAGGTTCTGTGGCAAGCATCAAACAGGACGACATCGCACAGGTGGCTGCTCCTGATGCCATGCAGGCTATGCAGGCCAAAGTACCGGGTCTTGACCTGCTATCAGGAGATGGTCAGGCCGGATCATCCGTCAGCATTACATTGCGTGGTAACCGTTCTATCACTGCCAGCAACTCACCGCTTATCATCGTCGACGGTGTGGAATATTCCGGTTCGCTTGACATTCCTGCCAGCGACATTGAGTCGATGGACATTTTGAAAGATGCCTCATCAACAGCCATCTATGGTACGAAGGGTGCTAACGGTGTTATCATCATTACCACCAAACGCGGCTCAGCAGGCAAGACCCGTGTCAACTTCTCTGCATATCTGTCATTCAAGTCGCCTACGTCTGCCGTCAAGGGCATGTATGGCCAGAAAGAGGTGCAGCGCTGGATTGACCGTGCAAACTACAAGGCCGATTTAGCTTCAGGCAACTGGGGTACATCGAATGTCTCTCTGGACGACGTTTTCGGTGCTACAACTATTGCCGGCAATGACAACTACAAGGTAGTGGATCTGATTGCCAATGGCGACTATACCGATTGGTACGACACCATTCTGCAGAACTCTACCTCACAGAACTATGAAGCAAGCGTCAGCGGTGGTAACGAGAAAACTAACTTCTCTGTATCACTGGCTGCCATGTACGATAAGGGTCTGTTGAAACACGATGCCATGGACCGCTATAACGGTCGTTTAAACATTGACCACGTCATTAACAAATACTTCAAGGTCGGTGGTTCTACTGCTTTCACATATCGTAGTCACAATGCCCGTAACGCATCGGTGTTCAATGCTGCAAGAAAGATGACCAGCATTACACAGGCTTACAAGGAAGACGGTAGCATCAACGAAACACCTAACGTATGGTATACTGCCCACGTCAACCCTCTGATGGACGAAGGCAATAACTATTCAAGCCATATCGAAAGCACCCGCTTTATCGGCAGTGCCTATCTGCAGGCAACTCCTATTACCGGTTTGACGCTCAAGTCTCAGGTAGCTGTCGACCGCCGCAACCGTCGCATTGGTCAGTATAACGACTACCAGTCTGCCGGCCGCTATCAGGCTCCATCTACAACTTACATGTCGAACGCATGGGATGCCTGGACTATCCTGACCTGGCAGAACACAGCCAATTATAACATGAAGTTCAACAACGTCCATGACTTCAGTTTCCTGCTCGGTCACGAACTGCGTCAGGATGTCCGTGAAGGTCTGAGCTACAGCGGTACAGCAGGTAAGGAGCACTATTACAATCAGGAATTCTACGACGTAACAAAGATTTCGGCTGACCAGAATGCCTCATCTTCTTATACTAAGCAAGCCATGCTGTCATTCTTCGGTCGTGTCAATTACACGCTGATGGACAAATACCTCTTCTCTGCTTCACTGCGTGCCGACGGTTCGTCAGTACTTGCTGAGGGCAAGAAATGGGGTTACTTCCCCGCTTTGAGTGCTGGTTGGCGTGTTTCTGAAGAGAAGTTCATGGAGGGTACAAAGTCTTGGCTCGACAATCTGAAACTGCGCGTAGCATGGGGTATCTCAGGTAACGCTGCCGTCAGCCCCTATCAGACACTGGCCACCGTAAGCGCCACGACACCGGGTTCAAGCGATTCGTTCATCCCCATGTCGATGAGCAACAGTGACCTGTCATGGGAGACCACCAGTTCTATTAACATCGGTCTGGACTTCGGTATTCTTGGTGGTCGCATCAACGGTACCATCGACTACTACAGCACCAAGACCAAGGATCTGCTTTATTACAAGAGTGCTCCCGCTTCATCGGTATTCACCTCTGTGCTGTCCAACATCGGTGAGTCGAAGGGTAGCGGTATCGAAATCGGCATCAATGCCCTGGCCGTTAAGACAAAAGACTTCTCATGGGACATCAATGCCAGCTATACTCACTCAAAGGACGAGATTGTGAAACTGGCAGACGGTCTGGATCGTAACATTGACGGAACCACCGCCCTCATCGTCGGCGAGGCACTGTCTGCTTATTACGACTACGAGACCAACGGTATATGGAATGTCGGTGAGTACGAACAGTATGTACAGGATTATGCTGACAGAGGAATTACCTTCACAGCCCCTCTTACCAAATACGGAACACCTGGTACATTGAAAATTGTAGACCGTAACGGTGACGGCAAGATTAACGATGACGACAAGCGCGTTTATCAGCGCACACCTGACCATATCCTCGGTCTGACCAACACCTTTACATATAAGAACTTTGCGCTGAGCATCCAGTGCATGGCACGTCTGGGCGGCTACTTTGCATTTGAAAAGAACAATGCACTGGGGCTGAATGACGGTGACGCCAACTGGGCTGACGTTGACTATTGGACGCCCACCAATACGGGTGCCAAGTTCCCCTCACCAGGTACCAACGATACCGACCTGTCAAAACTGTACACTCAGTATGCCTCTACACTCCTTTATGAGAAGAACAACTTCTTCAAGATTAAGGACATCACTCTCAGCTACAATTTCGACAAGAAGCTGCTGAAGCCCATCCACATGTCAAGCGCTAAGATTTACTGCTCACTGAAGAACTACTTCACCTTCGCAAGTGTCGACGACTACGATCCCGAACGTGGCGGCAGCATCTCATGGCCTCTTGCCAAACAGGTTATTGTAGGCCTGAACGTGTCATTTTAATTGATAACTG
>Ga0310695_10006911_pt1 | contig 18421 bp, 16 predicted proteins | sample RumenRJG_04DNA_FD_203882 | JGI IMG/M metagenome (GOLD analysis project Ga0310695, IMG submission 203882) | Bovine rumen microbial communities from Lethbridge, Alberta, Canada - RJG_04 (v2) (version 2) | ecosystem: Host-associated > Mammals > Digestive system > Stomach > Rumen | place: Canada...
CCTTGTCAAGGAACTCATATTTTACAATGTTGCCAGTTTTGTCATAGGTATATTGGCAAATAGCGATGCCATTTTGATTATAAGTTAGATTTCCGTCTTTGTCGTAGAATGACATAGACTTGCATTGATAGCGATCGTCATATTGATATCTGACAGTGCTATTAAAGCCTGCATATCGTGCAGGTTTTTGTTCCTTCCCTTGATAATCTATTTTTAATATATTGCCTACAGAGTCATACTCACATAGCATCTTATGAATACCAACAGAATTTTCTATTGGTTTATCATTAATATCATAATAGGCTGTTGCTAAGTTCATTCCTTTATCATTGACAGAGAATTTGATTATTCCTGAAATTTCACCATCTTCAGACACATTGTTCACACGCTTTCCGTCCCTATCTAGGAACTCAATGGCTGTTTGATAACCATCCTCATTGTATGTATATCGCACTTGGGCAAAGCCATTTTTACCAATCAAAAGATTTCCTTTTGAATCGATATATCCCTGACTAATACGAAAACCATTATCATCATACTCGTAGACGAATCCACATGACGAAACGTCTGTTCGATATGATGGTTTTTCGTCGATAGTATAATATCGTTCACTTGCCCGATTTCCCCATTTGTCATAGTCTAATTTGACAAGCGGGCAGTTGTTCCCATCGTGAGACGGATTTCCAGTTGCTGAGAGATATTTAACTTGGATCCAATTATCATTGTCGTCATATTCATATTGTTTAACTGCTAGTCCAATCTTATTTCCTCGAACTTTACCGTCTTGTCCTAAAAAGCGAACTTCAATGATTCGACCTTTTTCATCGTATGAATAAGCTTGACCATAAATGTTTTCAGAATCGCCAACAGGTGTATTGTCCTCACCACTTGCATATTCTATACGCAATAAATGCCCATCATTATCATAGGTCAGTAAATATCTCGTAATGGAACTTCGTTCATTGTCATTAACATTATAAAGTTGAGTCGTATTTGATTGTAATCGTTTAGCTGTTCCATGTTCGTCATCGTATTTAAACATAGCAACTTTCAAATTCTCATCATAATCAATCTTATACAACAACCTCCCATATTCATCATAGACTTTTTTATAGTCAATTTTTCCATTGTCACTATAGAAGTAGTATACATCAGTGAAACGGCTATTCATATGTTCCGTATCAGTATGACGAACTGGCTTTTCCTGAGAATTGACTAAGGTAATACGCCTAACTTTCCATCTTGAAGATTCCACTCGATAAGAGAGTTCTCTGTGAGACATTTCTCTTTCACTTAAACTGCCAATGCCTTCCGCAACACCAAAAACTTCTGTATAATCTTTGTAATAATCGACTTTTGTCCTGAAATAATCCCAGAGTCCCAATCCCAATAATAGAACGACAGCTGCAGCGGCAATTGCTATGTATATTGGTGTTTTAGATTTCTTCTCTGGTGCTAAAACATTTTTTACAGCTCTGAACATCTCGTCACAAGTAGCATAACGATCTTCCTGCTTCTTGGCCGTTGCCTTATCTACAACAAGTTGTAAACCATCAGAGATGTACGGGTAATAATTTTTCATCCGTGGCAGATTTTCATTCACGACATGTCCTTTAATCTCCAATTCCGACATAGTGGTAGAATCGTATGGTGCGCGACCTGTAAGCATCTGGTGGAACAACACACCAAGAGAATAAACATCTGATCGCTGATCCAATTTTTGACCATACACTTGCTCAGGACTCATATATGCTGGAGTTCCCATAGAAGAGCCACCTTCTTGATTGCTATTTGCTTCAGATATGATTTGAGCAATACCAAAGTCCATAATTTTGATATGTCCTTCTTTGTCAAGGAATATATTGCTTGGCTTAATGTCACGATGGATAATGCCATGTTGGTGAGCATACGAGAATGCATTAAGTATCTCAGCAAACATAGGGTATGCTTTCTCCTCAACTATAAGTCCGTTCCTTTTGGTAATGTACTCCTCAAGCGTACATCCATCAACATACTCCATTATCAGAAATACACCATACTCGTTTTCGACGAAATTGAGGAACTTCACGATATTGGGATGATTCAGTGAATTCAGCATTACTGCTTCTTGTTTAAATCTCGCACGAATCATCGGATTGTTCGCATACTTTGGGTGCAACGCTTTCACAGCAACACACTGCTCAATGTTTTTGTTGCGAGCAAGATATACTTCACCCATACCTCCGCGACCAAGGAGACGAATTAATTGGTAATTGAGAAGATCTACTGGTATCATATTTAATAACTGTTCTTGGTAATCATTACTCGGACACAAATGTACCCTATAAGACATATTATGCCTAGAATTAGGCCAATATAACGATGGCTTGTCCTAATTTCTTTTCTGCGGAAAATGTTTATACCTGTCACGCCTGCTACCAACCAAAGCCATCCGAATATAAAAGCACCAACGATAATCATAACTGCCATTATTCCGAATTCTGGCCATGCACTTTTCTCTTCTATTTCGGAATCGTCTTCGATTTCAGGTGGAGGTAATGGGGGTGTCAATCCTGGCTCATAAATAGTTTCACCAATTGGATCATTTTTGTTGCCTTGAGTCTCTTTAATTTTTTCTGATATAAGCATACGAACTTCTTCCCAATTAACGGGATAGTTCATGTCAGCGGCTAAATAAATCTGTGGAATGCTACCGTCTGCAGGAATGTTTTCTGATTCGTTACGACTTATCTTTTTCCCATTAACCAAAGTTCCGTTAGAACTATGGTCAGTGATAACATAATATCGCCCACCTGTAAATTGCTTATAAGCAATATCCAAATGGTTCCTACTAACCTTCATAAGGGGATCGTCAATAATAATATCACATCCCTCACGTCCAATAGTTATAAATATGTTATCCGTCTTATTTTGACTGATGATAGTATGAGAACGGCTTGCACTGGGAAGAAGATTCTCCAGGTCTTTGCGGAATTCCCTGCAAGACTGATAACGCTTCATCATATTTCTATCGGTAGCATGATCAAGTATTTCTTGCAGTTTAGTAGGAAAAGTCTTCTTACTATGCTTCGACAATTTTGGAAATGGAGTATTTGCTATATTCGAGCGGGTTTCGAAATCACTTGACAATGTGTTGTATGCATGATGACCAGTCAACATATAATAGAACACACAGCCTAAAGCATAAATGTCTGCACGGTGGTCAATAGAAAATCCATCGGCTTGCTCCGGACTCATATAGCCATCAGATCCAATAATAGTACCAATAACTGTACCTCCGCTTTGACTGCCCATGTCTTTTGCAATACCAAAATCAAGGATACAGATTCTTTCATCATTCCTTATCATGATATTGCTTGGTTTCATATCTCTATGCACAAAATTCTTCTCGTGGACGAATTGCATAGCTTCGAGAATTTTGACCATAAAGCGAGTAGCCCGCTCATAAGGTATGGCACCATATTTTTGTACATACTGTTCCACATTCAAACCATCAACAAATTCCATGACAATATAAAAATTATCACCAAGTGGGAACTGATCGTAAACTTTAACAATACTGTCGTTATTAAATTGCTGAAGTAGCTCAACTTCACGTTCAGTTCTTGTACGAATCTCGAAGTCCGATGCAAACTCTGGCAAAATCTCTTTTACTGCCACCTGACGTCTTTGTGGGTCAGTTCCTTTAAAAACTCTACCCATTCCACCAGCACCAATTGGATTTTCATCTACCTGATATACAGAAATTGTTTTCATCGTCTATGAACTTATTTTTTTAAAGCATCAATTTCATCTTGAGACAATCCACTATTTCCAGACTCTGGTTGAGGAAGTGGTAACGGATTTTCTTTTTCTTTCTGCGTTTTATCAACAATCTTTTGTACATCATTGTCCTTTTTTGAATTGGGCTTTGAGGGATTCACTGGTGCAACAGGCTTAGCTGCTGGAGGATTTTGAACAGGTGCAGAAGGAGTCGTTGGAGTGTTAGGATGAGTTACAGTTTTGTTCCCAGTTCCTGTAGGACTATATGTCTTGCCTTTTTCGTCTGTTTTCACTTTTTCTTCATCCTTTTTTTGCTTTTGGCTCATATAGTAGTAGCCACCACCAAGACAAAGAGCAGCAATAATTAGTATACTAACAATAGAATAAAGCAATTTGTGAGATTTCTTCTTTGAATTGTTAACTCCTTCTGGTGTTTCAAACAACGTTCCAGATGTGGCACCAGTAACCTCTGATGTTCCAAACTGGACCATCTCAACAGTGATGTTATCTAAACCACCAGCTTCGTTAGCCATTGCAACAAGTCTGTCAGCTTTCTGTTGAAGAGACATTTTTGAATTGCTAACAACACGTTCTATCTGTCTTTCGTCTACCATTCCACTAAGGCCATCGGAGCATAGTAGGAACACACTACCTGGCTCTGGAACAATGGGCACTGCAACCGTATCCGGTGCAGTCATTCCCTGCAAACCAATACAATTCGTTATCTCGTTCTTTTGCGGATGATTGATAGCATCTTCTTTTGTTATTTGGCCACTGTCAAGCAGTTGTTGTACATAGGATTGGTCATGAGAAATCTGACGAATTGTATGGTTGGCAATATAATAAATACGACTATCGCCGACCCAACCACAATGTACTCGACCATCTTTGATGATAAGCATAACACAAGTCGAACCCATACCTTCCAATTCTGGATTCTGGGCTGTACGATTCAACACACCTTGATTTGCTGCAAGAACAGAACGTCTTATGGCCTCCTCAGGAGTCTCGAATGTGTTATCGGTAAGGATATTCTCGATAATATTCACCGCTAACTGGCTTGCAACATCACCAGCAGCTTGTCCTCCCATTCCGTCGCATACCGCTAAGACTTGTCCATTAGGAGAATCAAATACGGTCATGCTGTCTTCGTTTATCTGACGTGTTGCTCCTACGTCAGATGCCTTCGCTATAAGATAATTGTCCATAACGGTCTTATGTATGAATTAAATCTGCGGAATCGCAATAAAGATAAAAAGCGTACTACCAACACGTATGATATCATAATTCTGCAACTCGCCTTCATCAAGCAATTCCTTGTTGATATATGTGCCATTGCTTGACATCTCATCCTTGAAACTAAACTTGTTGTTTCCGCTAAGATAGCGAATAAGCATATGTTTTCCGCTCATTTGGTTGTCGTCAGGGATGGAGATATCACACGAAGCATCTCGTCCAATATAGTTTCGTCCTTCATAGATATTGAAAGCCTTACCCATTGGGGTACGATTATATGTCACAAGAAATCCTACAAGTTTCCTGCCATCTTCCCCTGGCTTAACAGCGGCTCCCATCATGGCAGGATTACGACGAATGGTTGTTCGTGCTCCTGCATTCTGAGCCTGAGGCTGCGCAGCACCTTGAGCTTGTTGCTTTACACTAGGTGACACTTTCGTACTACCTGTAGGATCCTGCTGTGCCTGCATATTGGGGAAACCATTAGGAATTCCACCACCTGGATACATGCCAGGCTGAACAACTCTTGTATGAGCACCTGATAGTTCACCAGGTGCTGCCATAGTCAAGTTTGATGCTGTATTACTACCAGTGTTAGCTGATGAAGGACAGAGGGGACAAGTGTCTCCATAAATACTCTGGTCATATACATGACCGTTAGGACAAGTTTTCTTAAGCATATTCTTTCAATTTAATATTATACAATGTCTAATGAATCAGAACCGAGGTCATCGAATGTGTCATCGGTGGTGTCGTTCTCAGCGAGATCGTTATATTCGTAGTCACTTTCTTCTTTCCCTTCATCCTCATAAGCATAATCAGAATCATCAGAGGATTCGGCCGAGTAATGCTCAACTTCACCATTGTTATAATCCTCATTATTCTCAGCATAGTCGTGGCTGTAAGTTTCACCAGTCTTCTCGTCCTCAAAATCGTTATGAATTGTGTTGTCGGCATAGTCCTTCTCCTCATTGATATCATAAGGCTCTATATATGGTTCTGGCTCTGGCTCATGGATTGCGATGAACTGATCATCGTGCTGAGCAGTAGCATGCCCCATGGCTATCTGGTCTTTACCAGAAAGTTCAACGATTTCATCCTCATTGATGACTCCATTACCATCTGCATCGTATGCAAGAATGTCAGCCCGCATGTCACCATCTACATCAACTAACTTGAACTGCTGACCATTAACGGTACCTTCTTCTGTCGTCATAACGAGGTTGTTGTTCTCGTCATAATAGTGCGTAGTCTTGTCGAAACTAACATCAACTTCATCCTGTGCAGGAGGTGTTGGCTGCACTGGTGTCGCGTGCTGAGGCTGTACCGGCTGAGGTTTTACATCAGGTTCCTGTACTTGATTTGCTCCAGTGTCTGCTACACTTTCGAGATCCTCTTCTGTGAGAGTCTCAACTGGTTCCTCTGTGTCACTAGTCGGGATGTTAGTTGCTGCATAACCTGCTGCACCACCTGTTGCAAGGAGTCCTGCAGCTGCCGCAATACGCTTAGCATTGTTACTTTTGTTTACTGCTGCGTTCTCAAGCTCTTCGAGCTGATAATCTTCGTTTGTCATAATTCTAAATTTTTAATTATTACTACTTTTGTTATTTGCTACAGGTTTTGCCTCCTGTTATTATCAGAGATGCATAAAATTATGGAATCTGTCACCCGCCTAAAAAAATTATTGAAGCAGAATGATGTACTCTTTAATATCGGGTAGGAAGATGCGCTCTCTATATCCTGTATTATGTAATAACTCCACATAACAATCAGACGTCTTAAGCCCTCTATATTGGAGTACAATAAGTCCGTCATGGAGAGAATTGTCAGTAAGTTTCAAACGGTTAGTATATTGTCGGTCTATCCATAAGTCTTTATCAATATTTGCTGGTATTTTTTCTGATGTCTGCAAATCATTATTACTCACTTTTACTTTTTTCCGTGTTTCATCTAGACGGATAGTCATAGAAACCCCTAATTCCTGTTCTTCTATTTGTCCTATATATGATGTCCCGTTCTTAAGGGTTATTTTGTCATAACACCAAGGTACGTCTGATTCTGCAGAACGCCGTATATATTTGACATCTTTCCATTGTAATGTATAATTCTTATCGTGCTGAATATACATTGACTTGGGATCCTTTATAGATTTATCGGAATGAAACACAATAAACTTTCCAGGCTGCTGCCTATAAACATAACCGACAAGCACTGTACCGTTATTCAACTCGACCTCTTGAACGAACTTAGCCCACGAATTTATCGAAGCCAAACAAAAAAACACAAGAAATAAAACAAAACATCTTCTCATCTTTTCATTCTCCTTTTATTTTATTACATACTTTCTAACGCCGTTTGAATTCTTCCTTATATAGAAGCCTGGCATCAGAACTCCCAGTATCTTTTGTCCTCTCATATCATAATACAAGGATTCCTCACCCTCATCGTTATTTAAGATGCCAAGAATTCCCGTTTTAATATCAAAGTCTGTCTGCGCCAGTACATACTTGTTTTCATCCGTTAAAATTACAGACACATTTCCTGGACTTGACGGATTATCTATTGTGATAGTCCCACTAATCATATTATTATCATTAGCGACCCCTTCACCTTGCCAATTTTCAACTTCAATTTCTTGAAGTGTTTTATTATCAGGTACGATATAAACTCTAAGTTCCTTTATCGGCAATGTGCTATTATTTGTCACATTGTAGGATATACTTATATGCCTATTCTCACGATCTGCATACGAACAACTCATATCTGCAGATATATTACGTTTTAGGGGATGTATATCATAGACTATCGATTGGCCCTCAAAATAACCTCCCATTGATTCTTCAGAATCATCGATAGGGTAATACCCGTCTCCAGCCCCCCCCCAGCCAAAATTAAAATGATACATTCCTTTTTCTTGATCATACCCGTCTAATACAAATGCATGGCCTCCACTTTTTGCTACTCCAGAACACAAAACTGGTCGCCCATGCAATAATTCTTGATACAGTAATTTATCCCACTCCTCATAGTTTGTGGGCTTTGACATATATGTGGAAATCAAACTATACTGCATATGCAATGCATTAGCTGCATCATTTATTTGTCCGCCCGTAGAAATAGCATAATTCAAATAAGATGTCGTTCCAAGCACATAACACAATTGAGCAACGGCATAACGACTTTCTTCAGACTCGCCGCCTTTATAAACATCTAGCATCAGTTCCCAACTATTTGGCGATCCCTTAGGGATTGACATAATCACAGGAGCTGCACCATATGGATAAACTGGTGTATCTTTGAGTGTTGCCTGTGGATTATCACGTCTCCAATAATAGGCTATTTGAGAAGCAGCAATTGCAACACACCCAGCAACGGATTTAATATGCCCATCTGTAATATAAGGCGCCATATCATTATATGGAGAGTCTTGATGCCAGTGACACGACAACAATGGATTTATGCCTATTCGATCATTATTTCTGGGAATTGTTCTCGTACTATGGTAACATTTTTTTCTACTCAATGTTTCCAACCATCGCAAAACCACTGATGGCATATCTTCTTCATTCCAATCACATGTCAATGAGTATCCCGCTATGCTATACGTATTATCATCACCATGCAAAACAATTACGAACCCCTCTTTATCAATACAATTAAAAATACTATAACTGTCATTGTTTCTTATCATTGCTATATGATCTGTGTTCAGACAGGTAGCAGCTATAGCAAAAGCATCATGTTTCACTATACTTGCAGAATGCACTAGGCAAGAGGAACAAGCCAAAAGAATAATAAGAATACATTTCATATGCTAAACTCCTTGGAGATGGGATGTCCATTTAAGAAATGAACATCCCTCATTTTCTTAATTTTCACCTACAACAAATTTGTCACAAACAAGTTTTGATGCAATTGTAGAAGCAGAACGAGTTTTGGCAGTATAAAAATGCCAATGATTATTATCTGCCAGTCCAAAATAAGGAGCACCTATCTGGAAATAATCCCAGTATGCAAGATAAGTTGTTCCTGGCTTATAAGTGATAGTCTGTTCTCCATATGGGCCTTTGAAATTATTTTGCCCATCTAATGTATATCCAAAACAAGTAGTCTGTTCCGTTTCAAGGACATAACAATATCCATAGAAATTTGATTTGAATGATGTCCAGACATTTCCATTATCATCAGAAAAATAACTCACGTCAAAATCACGATTATAATACCAATCATTAGTGCCTGTTTCCTCATAATAATTGTACTTACTAGTTGCATTGGGATCCAAATTATATGACTCTGCTTTACGTTTTGTATAGAGCGCCACATTTCTAACTTTATTATCTGCGACAACACCATACGATGCTTCATTTATATACTGAAAGTTTTCTCCAATCATATAAATCAGTGCCCCTAATGGAACTGGAGCGGTATTTACATGGGCAGGTAGTGATCTAGAAACTGTAAAACTTTCTGTTGAATAAGACAAGACACTCCATTTTCCATATCGATTACGAGGATAAAGTTTTGCAGTAGTCAAATTCTTGTAATCTGCCACATACCACCAAGTTTCATTTGGATCGGCTTTATCAGCAAAAGCCAAAGTTGTAATAGCCCAATAATCACCTGGCAAAAGATTCTTTGTTGAGGTAACTTGATTTAAGTTTGAAACATAGTTTACAATAGAATCTACAATTTCATTTGTGCTTTTATTGTAGATGAGCGTACGAACCTGTATCAATTTTCCACTTTCAGAATTAAACGTTCTAAAAGCTTCGGCTATTTGATTCCCTTTACCTAGATTATGATAGGTGTCATCATAGTTATAGCTTGAGAAGAATTTTGAAATATCTACAGACATCGTCAAGCCATTTACAACGGGGGCTATAGGTTTGTCAATCTTTATCTCATCATTTTTACATGAAGAGAATAATATTATTGAAAAGGCGATAAGCCCAAATACTATCTTTTTCATATCTTACTTTTTTATGTGTTATATTACAGTTTGCCGATATTGAACATCCAGGACAATGAAATCTCAAGGGTGTTCATCTTACAATTGAAGTTTTCTGCCAATTTGCTAGTTCCTAAATAGTAACGAGCATTTATCCCGATAAGACTTGTTGCTTCGCCTTTATCATTTCTAATAGCAAAATCATACCCAATGCCTGCCATCACCCTGACATCCATACCCTTCAATTTTGAATTATTATTATCAATGTTATATGTCACAGAGCTATAATCGCCAGACAGATTACTTACTGTTAGCGTTTTCGGCTTACGACTCATGGTACCTGCAAAGTCAGGGCCAGCCTCTATATAGAAACTATTCATTGCGTCCGACAGGTAAAAGGGATAAACCTGGACATAGACTGGGACTTCAAAATAGCCAAGGCTCAAATCTGCATTAGCCTTACCAGAATCATCTGTACCAATGGTCTTAACTGTATTCTGCTTGTACTTCAGCTCTATTCCTGCCCCTAACAAACCAGTACCTGCAGGCGCATTAGTCGTTGCTTGCCCAAAACGGACTTTTCCTACAACACCCCCGCTAAAGCCAATGCCTGATCCATCATAGAGGTCACACTCTTCAGGCTGAGTCATCGTCGAGAGATCTACGCCTCCTTTAAGACCAATAAAGAAGGAGTGCTTCTTCTGAGCTAATCCAGGCTTAGCCGAACGCCCACCGCCTCTTTGAGGCTGAACATTGCGCTGCGCATCTATTGATGTGCTAAGCATTGCTGCAAAAATAAACAATAGAATTTTTTTCATAACTAATTTTGATTTTGTTAAATTATTAATTATATTGTACTAAAATTACCAACTTTTAAAATGGGATAAGCTGTAGTCCATCAAGAGTTGCTGTACCGCCAGCTGTAGTTGAAACAGTGACCTTCTGACCCGAGGTAGCCTTGGTAACTGTAAAATAGGTACTGATATCCTTTGAACCATAAGCAGGGATAGTAACTCGTTGGTTTATCGCTTCAAGAAGATTGCTACCTTTCATAGATACAGTAGTTGTGATAGCATCAGGATTGGGGTTGGAAATCGTTGCCTTCACATAACATCGATTATTCTTGTCTGCTTGTGTATTAGCAGCTTTTAGAGAAACCGTAAGCGGCTTATATCTGCCGATTTCTTTTTCCTCATGAATTATCACGGGTTCTGCTTCTATGGTATAATTGTATGCAATTTCTCCTTGCCACAGCATAATGCCATCACCATCTATTTCTACTTTGTACTTTTTGGTACCATTTTCTCCATTCGCTTTAAATTCATAAGAGCTCCCATTTTGCGAGATGTTTACTTGTGCACCATCCTCATCTTTTAGTCTTACTGTCAGATTATCATCATTCCATAAAGTTGGCATAGTAATTCCAAATTTATGAACCAAATCTTTTCCTGCACTTTTTCGATATTTAATATCGGAGTTTGCTTTAGCATCAAAAGTGTCGTCTACGTTATGGAGAGATAGCAATGCATATTTTCCTTTGGATTTCGCTATTGCATAATTTCCGTGAAAATCCTCAGCATCTTCAAATTGATAAGGAAGTATGGTTTTCCCATTGTTCACGTAGCCATACTTACCACCTTTCTCTGTCACAGTTAGTGATACAGAAGAGCGCTGAGGATTCTCATAGGGAACTTTCTCAGGACGTTTGGTTATGCTTGAAAAACAATACATGTAATCATAGTCCAAAGAACTAGGTTCTGATATTTTCTTGCTAGTACCTCGATTAACATCAAAATTATAAAACTTACCATTTCCATCCCATACAACAGCTATCCCTTTATAAACATTTGAACCTCCATATACTTGTGATACCGTGCCGAGTTGAATATTCAATGTATTGAAGCGCTTGTCAATAATACTATAGTCTTCATTTTCTCCAACTACAGCAAATCCTTCTGAGAACGGAGAAATAAAGGAAACATTGAAATTCTTAACAACAACCCCATTCCCATTCATATATCCAGCTTGACCTCTGGGAGTTGTTACAGTCAATAGCCCCTCAGAAAAGAATTCTTGATAAGGAATGGTGAAATATGTTCCATCTACTTTCGAATAAGCTCCATCAGTAGATAAAATTCCTAAAATTCTTTCTTGCCCACCATCTGATTTCAACACAAGAGCTAACCCGCCATAAAATCCTGTGATGCGGTCAGCTTCTGGAGCTACAATTACTCTACCATCACCATTGATTACTCCTATAGTGTTGTTTTGGTATGCAAAGTACATATCACCCCAGCATGGCTCTATTTTTGTATACACACCTGGTTTGACAGCCCAGGTGATGACCTGAGCATGCATTTGTATAACCGGGCATACTATTGCAATTAAAAGAAGAATCCTTTTCATACTTGTTATACATTAATATATTAGTACACAATTGGCGAATTATCGTTTACTTCTTTATTCATTATGTCATTTGGAGTTGTGGATTTTCCTTTCTTTGTGTTCCCTTTTTTCTTTGATTGTTTTGTAGATTGTTGCTTAGGCTGTTCTTCTACTGTTTGAGGCTGGACTGTAGTAACTGTTTCTCCTTTGTCAGATGTAGCTTCTGTTTTAGCAGGAGTCGACACACCCTCTTCACCTGGTATTGAAAACCATAGTGTCAACAAAACAGCAAACACAATAATCGTTATTGTGCAAATGGCAGCCACAACCTTTGTCTTTTTGTAGGGATCTTTAACTTCATTCCAATCTAAATCAGCTATTCTCGCGAAGTTGATTTTATCCTTACGAGTTACGCGAAGCCCTTTCCCGTTCTCAAGCTTCTGGCCATTAACATATGTACCATTGTTACTTGTATCATATAAAACCATTTTCCCACAAAACGAATATGTTAGCACAGCCTGTTTCCGACTAACGAGATCCGAGGTGTCTGGAATGATTATATCGCACCCATTATTTCTTCCTATGGTTAGCTTTTTCATTTCCTTTAATTTTATAGTTATACATTCTTTCTAAACAAATTCGCAATCTTAGTAAAGATAGACTTTCTATATTTCGAATCTCCTTTCATGTCAACAACAATCATCGTGTGATTATCATGTTGTCCACCGTTTTCTTTGCCTATCTTCTCTACTAGAGAACGTGTTGACATAATCGTAGTCTCTAAATCGTCATTTGCAGAAAGCATACTTATTATATCTGTTTCGGGCTGGGTATTCCAAACACCATCACAGCAAAGAACAAATCTATCTTTCTCTTTATAATCAAGTTTTGTCACGACAAAGTCAACATCAGGCAGAATCCCAATCGCTCTGCTCAATATATTAGCACGTGGGTGAACCCTTGCTTCTTCTTCTGTCATTTTACCTTTTGCAACCTGTTCAAATACTTGAGAGTGGTCGAAAGTACGGAATCTTTTGCGTCCTTTACGCAACTGATATATACGCGAATCACCAATATGAGTAACGTACGCAGCTTGATTGTCAACTACCAACAAAGTTAACGTTGTTCCCATACCTCTAAGGCTCGGTTCTTCCTGAGACTTCTTATATACTGCGGTGTTTGCCTCGTTTACTGCTGATATTATGGCTTCTTTCGTCGAAACAATTTCTGCCTGGCGCTTTAACGAATCCGTCAAGGCTCTTGCCGCAGTGGTTGAGGCAACACAACCACCAGCGTGTCCTCCCATGCCATCGCATACAGCAAATATCTGGCGTCCATGAACATCGTCATAAGCAAGGCAATCCTGGTCTTCTGGTCGGCCGCCTATACATGTGTAGCCATAGAATGATGACTTCTCTGTCTCTCCGTGTAGGAAATTCTTATCGTCTTTATTTTCGTTCATATTATTTGCCGATATGGTTTATTATGAAGGTCTATTCTGCAAACTTATCCAACATGACTTGTATCCTGTTTTGCATAATTGCATCATCAGATGCTTTTGCGCTTACCATTGCTTTTTCGAAGAAATCCTTGGCTTTATCCAAATCTCGATTATCCACACCACGTTCTTCGCCTTGATACCAATCCAACCCCAAATTATAAAGGATTCTATCATCGGTTGGTGCTAACCTATAAGCCTCCTCCAAGAGCTTATGAGCCTTGACATTATCTGGCGCAACAATACCTTCGAGATTTTTCTTCATAATTACGATGGAGTCTGGCAGATTACCATCAAAGTATATCCGGCTTTGAAGGAATATTGAATTGGCATCATGCTGACTTAGAAGACAACTCCAAGCATCCTTGGCGGTAGATGCATCATAAAGTTCGTTCTGTATATTGTTCTCAACTGTTGATGGAATTTTACTCAATGCCTGATAACTGACAAATACAATAATTATAGCGATAATTACACCACCAATATAATAAATCCAACGTTTGCTACCTAAGCCTGTGCCAATAGCGTCAAGCGCGACTCTAAATTCAGCTGCAGATTGATAGCGTTTATCTTGCTCTTTCTCCGTGGCTTTTGATATTACTATGCGGAAATCATCAACATCTCTTATTCCTGTTATGCTCTTTACTGGCGTTTTTTGATTCTTCTGTGCTTCTAATACTTTTGTGACTGGACCAGTAAATGGTAATTTTCCAACTAAAAGCTGATAAAACAGAATACCCATAGCGTAAATATCTGTTGTCTCATTCTGATAGTCTATGTCTCCAACTACAAGTTCTGGGGCTGCATATTGTGGCTTCCCAACAAACTGCCCCGTCATTGTTAAAGAGCGGTCTTGTGTCGTAAGTTTATCTCCACCAGTAGTATTATGGTTTGGTAGTTTCTTTGCTATACCAAAGTCTATCAATTTAATTTTTCCATCTTCCGTTACCATAATATTAGTCGGGTCAATATCGCGATGGATATACCCTTTGTCATGCAGGGTCATAATACCTGAAGCAATATTCTTCATAATGATAAGCGCAAAATTTGCCCTATCTTCCTTATACATTTTATATAAGTTTTGGGCAAATGTTATCTGCCGCCCATCCTTAGTTGTTGTTACGCCATTAAGTAAATCAGCAAGCATTACGCCAGACAACAATTCACTAACTACATGATAGTGCGAACGCATCGTATGATTAGGCCCTTCAGAAGTTGTTTCTATAAAACCCATCATTTCGACAAGATTCTCGCTCACCACCTGAATGGAGGCTTCACGCCTAGCCCGATCTATAACAGACTGAGGAAGGCCATCAAACATAAATTTAATGGCGACATCGCGACCAATCCCTGTCAACTCAGAGATTTGCCTTCCACGATAGACCTTTCCCATTCCACCCTCGCCAAGGGGTTCGGTATCTGTATCGAACTCATAATATATGTTCTTGTCATGAACGGAATTGCCCTTCAACTTTATTATAGCCATAACTCAATTATAATATAATCGTCTTATTATTGTAGTGATCCTGTCCTTGCTGTTTGGTCGGCTTGTAGAAATCGCCTGAAGCCTCTTCCTGAATATCATGTGTAATATTAGTAGAATGATCTTCAACTTGATTCAGTTGCATTCCCCCTATAATATTTTCTGATGGAGGTATGGACGTTTGAGTTTCTTTTTCAATAATCTTTGGGTCAGGAATTCTATCGAACCCATAAGCGACAGTTAATTTGTCAAGTGCATTGAACAACGAAAGCACCAAAACGTAATTTTGACCAATACTTATAACGTCACCATCAGTACAGGTTACTTTTTCAAAATTCAGTCTTTCTCCATTAACGCAGGTCCCATAACTGGAATTTGTATCGGAAAGAATCACATTAATAAATTCATCTCCTTGCATATTAGTTTGCTTCCTTGCTAATAGAATGCCATGTTGTGCTGACACCGAAGTCTCTCTCAAACAAATGTCAGACGACAAATCGCTTCCAATAGTATTTCGTCCTACATACACTGGAAACAGCTCACCTTCGATACCTGCAGATATACTATATAACACTCCTATTAGTGGACGATTTTGTAAACGCACAACATGTGTAGAGAGAGAAGAACTATTTTGGCCATTCTCCTCTTCCTTCATTTCTGCTGCAACCTGTCGATACATATCTGGAACATATGTTCGATTTGTATCTTTTATTGTGCCTGACGGTTTATAAAAAGAATCATTATCCATTTGATTTCTTTGTTATTTTAAACTGAAAAAACTATTCTAGTCATACCAAGTTGTAGTTTATCACCAGTTTTCAACGTACAGGGTTGCCCTGCTGCATAAACTTTCCCATTGACAATTATCGGATTATTAGCTTTTAGCCCTATAATTTGAGCCATAAGTCTTCCTCCAACCATCTGTACTGCAAGCCTCGCATGCTGACGACTCATGCTTATATCTGGTGCTAGTTGTAAAGTGGCGGTACTATCAGAACTTTTACGTCCAAGAACATATATACCTTGATTTAATACGAATCTTGCATTACTTCCGACAACAGTTATGTATGCCTTTGACTGCATTCCAAGGTTTTGCGAAACTTTTGTGGCCGAATGCATCTTTTGATTGATTGGTGCTGCCTCTACTCCTTCTGAGCGTGTTATGGGTTGTGGAGTCGCCAATTCTTTTATCAATGTCGGGAATGGAGTCGTATAACGACAATTGGGGCATGAAAAAGTCTTTTGCGCCAAAGTCGAAGGATCTTTGGGTGTTAATTTGTATTGTTTCCTACAAATCGGACATGTAATGATATATACTGGCATAATTATTTGTTGTATTTACTGTTTACTAATATAGATGATTTATTTCAAATTAACTATCACCATATCATCATCAAATTTTTCCCAGCCTCCAGACATTTGAGGATGTTGCTTACCTTGAGTTATGTCAGCAACTTTTGGTGCAACATAATCAAAAAGCTCTCTTGCTGTCACCTTCCTGTCTTTTCGTGTTCCAGCAGCCCCGTCTGCCTTACCTCGAAGTCCTTCCAATAGATAATGGAAGAAGAAAGAATTGTCCATGAATCCAGTTTCCCATGAGTATTCATTGGGACGACTACTTAAGAATAGTAAGACCTTAGACTTCTTGTTGTATCTCCGCCGATTGTCTTTAGAATCTTTGTTCTTTTGGGTGAAAGAACCAGAATGACAAGACATGACAAACATCATCTTTCTACGAGCTTTAGCATTGAGCATGATTTGCTGTACCTCAGAACAGTATAGTACCTCATCATTATTATATGTGGAAACACCCCCATCAAACCCATGCCCACTATAGGCAAAAATAATTTCATCACTAGCCGTAGATTTCGCAAACTGCTGTTTAAGGACTTTCACAATGTGCGAACGGGTTGCATTAGCGTCTAAAAGCATAAAAACCTCACTACCATTATATTTGTGGTAGAAATTTGCTATGCCTTTCATGTCTGAACGCGAACATGGAAGGGGGTCAACGCCATCACGATTGACATTAAGTCCTACACATACTATATAAGTCTTTTGCGCTATAGTTGTCAGGCTTATGCCATATAGTGTCATCAGCAACAATAATCTGTATATACTATATTTTTGAGTCATAGAATTCAACTTTACATTTTGGACATTTCCCTTCAGCTAATATATTCTCGTATAGCTTTCCTGCAAACGGAACATGACACCTTGGACAGCAGAAAGAAATCTTGTAGTTTTTATCATTCTTACTCTTTTTAACAACAATATCCTTGGTCTTTTTGCTACAATATACCATTAGAGAAACAAGGAAAATAACAGAGATAGATAATCCTATTACCAATGCCATAATCTTCATTTGCTGATCATCTTCTCCCAACATTAAGGAGAGTATGGTAGAAATGGTACCTCCAGAAAGAGAACCAACAAGGCTCAGTGTCCTTAAATTATTGACACTCGTTTGTTTTTGTTCTAATTTCATTTTTGTTTCTTCATAATTCTCTGCGACTTTCCTTAAATAGGCTATATCAACCTTTTCTTGCTTAGGTTTCTGTGGTTTAGAAGTTTGTTGAGATTGAGATGGAGATTGGAATAATTGCCCAACTCTGAATGTATAATACGGACCAAGACGTATGTCTGTTGTTGCGTCGACATTACATTGGCTAATTTGCTGAAATTGATTACCCATTCTGATGAATGTACCAACTTCAGGCCTTGATTTGTCTGTCAACGTCATTAACCCAGTTCTCTCATCATACGTGAAGATGGCGTGCTGACGGCTAACATACTCATCGTTTATTGCAAAAGGCTGATTTCCCTCTCGACCAATTATTATCTGTCTCATTGTTATTATGTTCAATTCAGACACTGTATTGGTAAAACATGATATAAGCCCCGTCAGACCCATCACAAACGGATCTAAGTGGACTAACATTCATTACTTGCAACAGGCCTGATACATTGTTCTTTCAATGGGGCGTTTAGCCCTATGCTCTTGCGACCTCCTGCAAGAATGTTATTGCTCATTGGATTTGAACTACAGACATAAAAAAGAAGCGTGAGATCCGTACTTGCCACTTACCTCACTCTCCAGGCCGTCGAA
>Ga0310695_10006912_pt1 | contig 18420 bp, 17 predicted proteins | sample RumenRJG_04DNA_FD_203882 | JGI IMG/M metagenome (GOLD analysis project Ga0310695, IMG submission 203882) | Bovine rumen microbial communities from Lethbridge, Alberta, Canada - RJG_04 (v2) (version 2) | ecosystem: Host-associated > Mammals > Digestive system > Stomach > Rumen | place: Canada...
GGGGGGGGCCCTACCCTAGCCGCGCACCGCGCGCGGGCAAACCCTCCCGCCGCCGCGCCTATGGCGAGCCCCCCACGAGCCATGCGGCGGCGGTGCGCGCAGGGGCATGGCCTGCGCGCCGCCCTCGTGGCTCGTCTCCACGGAAACTGCACTTGGGGAGGGGTGTTCGCCCCTCCCTTTCGTGCTGTGTCGGCAGTCTCGCGCTACGCACCCAGCGCGCGCATCCTCCCTCCTGTCGGCATGCGGTAGCCCACGGCCTCGCACCAGTCGGAGAGGAAGCGGCGCTGGGCCGCGGTCAGCTGCCTGTTGTGGCTCTGGAACGCCTGACGGACGGTGCCACCCCTCACTTCGACGGTCACGAGCGGCGCGTCGGGGTCGCTGGCCTTCCGCATCAGCCAGAGGTCGGTCTGCCCGCTGGCGTACTTGTCGATGAACCCGGCCACGCAGTTGTGCTGCGTGTTGGCCTCGTCGAGGATCTCGCGCACGGTGGCTGCGGGGCGGATGATGTAGCCGTCGGATTCGAAGCCGTTGCCGTCAAGCTCTTCTGCACGTCTTGCGACGGCTGCGTCGCTGGCCTCGTGGCGGCGCATCTCGCGCTCGCGCTCCAGCTCCGTGAGCAGCGCAGCGGGGTCTGACGGGTACCTGTCCTCGACAGAGCCCCTCACCCTCTGTTGCATGTCGAGCGCGTCCGCCCACAGCTGGACGTTGTAGGAGCGGGTGCGGCGGCGCTGGGTGGGGAGGTCGAGCAGGGAGAGGGCGTACTCGCATGCTCGGCGCGGCTCGAACGCGATGCCCCTCCACTCCATGGAGCGCAGGGCGCACGCGAGTCTCGGCAGGAAGTCGGCGGTGCCTCCCCTCGGGTGCTCGGCGCTCTTGTCGAGGTAGCCCCTAAGCAGGTCGCGCGTCACGTCCCGCCCCATGCTCTCCGCGAACTGCGAGACGTAGAGCCTGTCGCGGAAGCACTCGGCGGTTGCCTCGTCGCGCCCCTCGCCGTAAAAGCCCGTGAGGCGGAGCGCCGCGCTGAGCGCCTCGCGGCAGTGGTTGTGCCCCATCTGAGGCTCCACGAGCCTCCACACGAGGTTGGCGTGCTCCCACGAGCCGCTCAGGTTCCACTTGGCGTTGGCCCCCATGCGGGACGCCGCCCACGCCTCGACGCGCACCATGTCGCGCTTGCACATCTCGCGGAAGTCCCCGCAGCCGAGCATGGCGACGAGGGCGGCCCTGCCCTTCGCGTCGTAGTCCTGCAGCGGCTGGCGACTCCATGGCGGCGTGAGGGCGTCCCCCGTGGCCCCCTTGCAGAAGGTGCCGAGCCTCGCGGTGGTGAGCGCGTGGCGGCTTCCCGTGCGCTCGTCGGTGACGTAGTACTGGCCCTGCGTCACGAGCAGCACGAGCATCTGGGAGCGGCTCCCGCACCTACGCCTGAACGCGCAGTCGGCGCCGTCCATCAGGACTCGCTCGAACTCGGGCGCAGGCTGCTCGCGCTTGGCCTTGGGCGTCTCGCGCTCGATGTCCCCGTGGACTATCAGGCTGCGCACGTCCACCTTCTCGTCGATGCCGAGGTTGAGCGTCATCTGGGTCTGCATGTCATGTCCTCCCGTCTGGTCAGGCGGGGGAATCCCCTTCGGTCCCCCTGGGGACGGGCCATGCAAGTCGGCGCGACACGGGTGGGCTGGGCAGTCGCGCCGACGTCACCCAAAGCGGGATGTGGGAGGGGCCCGCGACGGTGTGCGAGGCTTGCCCGCAGGGGGACCGAAGGGGATTAAGGTGTCCTTGGGCGGGGTGACGGGGCGCCGATCATTGCTCGGCGGGGCGTCGTGGTTTCTGACTCTAGGGCAGCCTGCCCTTCTCCCTCAGCTCATTGACGATCGTCGACTTGTGTACCCGGATGCACCTGCCGATGTAGATGTGGGGTAGCTCCTTGCAGATGTTGAACGACTTGGTTCTCCCGATGCCGAAGACCTCCTGGAGATCCCTCGGCGAAAGCCATTCCGGCCTGTCGGACAGCGGCGAGTGGTCCCTGAGGGAGCTCGCCCCGGTCGGTCCTTCCATCGCCTCTCCTCTCTCGTCTCTGCCATACAAAGGGGAGCCGCGTCATGTCGCTCTCGTGCGACGTGGCGCGGCTCCGGGCCTCGTGTCTATGGCGTGGGTCGCTCTACGGCAGCCTGCCCTTCTCCAGGATCTCCTTGGCCACCGTCTGCCTGTTGACGCGGATGTTGCGCCCAACGTAGATGTGCGGCAGGGCGGCGCAGATCTCGTAGGACTTGCTCTTTCCCACCCCGAACACCTCCGCGATGTCCCTCGGCGACAGCCATTCCGGCCTGTCCCTGAGGGCGGAGTTGTCCCGCAGCGCGCTGGCTGGCCTTGCTGCTTCCATCATTTCCTGCTCCTTCCTTCTGGTGCCGTGACATGCATGAGGCTATGCCTTGGCCGCGCTCTCGTGTACTGGCCGTGTTGTCGGAAGTGTCTTCAGGCATCCCGTGGTATCCGCTTCACGAAACGAGCGAAAACGGGCCCTTCGGGGCCCTCTCTGCCATCGCCTCGGCGACGACGTCCGCTGCCTGCTGGCGTGCCGTCGGGTCGGCGCTCGCGTAGACGTTGAGCGTCACCGTCGCGTCGGCGTGGCCCATGAGCGACGCGACCGTCTTGACGTCGACCCCGCGGGCGATGAGGAAGGTCGCGTAGGTGTGCCGTAGGTCGTGCAGGGTGACCCTCTTGCCGGTGGTGCCCACCAGGTCGAGAGACCTGGCGAGGGACGAGAACTCCTTCCCCAGGCGGCTGGGCAGGTACCACCTGCCCTCGGAGGTCTCGATGACGTAGCGGCTCGCGGCCTTGGCCTTGCCGGATGAGGCGAGCACCCTCTTGTACTTGGCCTCGAGCCTCGCCTTGAGGTCCGGCTCGAGGGGGATGTCGCGCCGGCTGGTCTCGGACTTCGGCCCCTTCTCGAAGCTGTGCCCGGCGGCCTCGGTTACCGCGTTCCTGACGAGGATGAGGTCCCTCTTGAAGTCGACGTCGCGCCACCTGAGCCCGCATATCTCCTCGCGCCTGAGGCCGGCGGAGAGCCCGAGGCGCACCGCGAGGGTGAGCTCGCTGTCGACCATGGAGTCGAGCGCGGCCAGAAGCCTCTGGCGCTCGGAGTCGTCGAGGGCGTTCGGCTCGCGCCGCCGCCTCTTCGGCGCCTTGAGCGACTTCGTGAAGGGGCTCTTGGCGAGCGCCCCGGTCTCCACGGCGTAGGACAGGGCCTGCTTGAGCAGCCGATGGTCCTTGGCAACTGAGTCCGGGCACAGCCCGTCCTCCGTGAGGAGTCTTCTCTGCATCGAGACGATCATGTCGGCGGTGATGTCGTCGATCCTGACGTCCCCGAGGTACCTGCAGATGTGCGCTGCCGAGGAACGGTACCCCGCCGCGGTCGTCCTCTCGATCTGCCCGGAGCCCTCGATACCCGAGATGTACTTCTCGAGGAACCTCTCCAAGACGGCCTCGTCCTCGTCCATGACGAGCAGCACGCGGAACTTTGCCAGCTCCGCCTCCTCCTCGAGCCTCCTATGAAGCTGGGTCGCCTTCTTGTTCGCGTCCCTCTTCGACGTCGCCTCGAAGTTCCTGGAGAGGGTCCTCCACTTGTCGCCCTCCTTGTACCTGAAGCGGGCCTGCCAGTGTCCGCCGCCACGGTCCCTCACGGAGGGGTTCGAGTACTTCATAGGCTTCATGGGCTGCGTCCTTCCGTCGGTTCGGGCGTTTGGGAGTGGCCACAAAACTTTGCTCTGGGTGGCCACAAGGAGGCCACAAACACCCTCCTAGTGATGGAAGCGACAATACCCGACGGAATCGGTCGATGCTGACAAAACCGCAGGTCAAATACCGAATAATGACTTGACGGCCAAAGCAGGAAAGTCTATCTTTGACCGCTAGAACTTTTTCGGGACCGCGAGGCCGCTGGTTCGAATCCAGTCGTCCCGACCATGACAGCTCGGGGCCAGAGGTTTCATGCCTCTGGCCTTTTCGTTTGGGGAATCGAACCCCTTCCGAACGCCAAACAATTACAATTTTTGTACCCCATCAAGAGATGGGCTATGGCGTCGACAAGGAACCCTGCAGCCATGGAAGACGGCACGCAAGAACTCACACGGCTCGCTATCTTCGACTACGACGGTACGATTGTCTCCGGCCAGTCGGGCCTGCTCATCTCGCGCTACATGTTCTCCCTCAAGCTCATGAAGAAGCGCCATGTCTCGTGCCTGATCTGGTGGGGCATCCGCTATCTCCTGCACCTGCCGCATCGCGAGGGCGAGGCGCGCGAGCTCGTCTTCAAGGGGCTCTCGGACGAGCCGCCCGAGGAAGTCGACGCGTTCATGCGCGAGTTCCACGATGCGGTGCTCGCCCCGCTCTACAGGCCGAAGGCGGAGGCCGAGGTCGCCCGATGCAAAGCAGAGGGCTATCCCGTGCTCATCGTCTCGGCGACCTTCTCGATGCTGGCCGATATGGCCGCGGAATATCTGGGAGCGGATGCCGCCATCGCAACCGTCATGGAGCGGGACGAGGACGGGATGTACACCGGCCGCGTGCAGGGAGACGTCATCGAGGGGAAAGCGAAGCTCACCGCGATCCGGCGCTGGGCCGACGACCGTTACGGCGCCGGGAACTGGGAGATCTCACGTGCATACGCCGATCACTACAGCGACAGGGATCTCCTCGGATCGGTCGCCCACCCCTACGCCGTCTGTCCCGACGGGCTTCTCAGGAGATATGCCAAGAAGCGGGGCTGGGATATCCTCAACTGGCGCGCGTAGCTTCGCTCCACCCAACGGCGTCCTCGGGGAAATCGATTCCGTAAACAACAAGGCCAGAGGCGAAGCACCTCTGGCCTTTATGCGTAAACCTGCTTTGGAGCCTGGGTCCGGGGCTGCGATGCCTATGCCTGCGCGGCTGCCTGGTTCTTGATGTTGTTGCAGATCCACAGCATGAAGAGGTTGAGGATGAGGCCGGTGAACGCTCCGCCGAGCTCGGTGAACTGTTTGCTGCCGCTGAAGAGGTCGAGCGCGATGCCGGCGACCGTCAGCACGAGCTGGCAGATGATGAGGAAGCGGACGGGGCCGATCTTGGTGGCGTCCTTCGAGGCGATGATGCCGAGGATGCCCTCGATGAGGCTGACGAGCGCGGAGAGCAGGCCGCCGATGCCGATTCCGAGCAGCAGGCCGGATGCTTCACCCTGCGAGATGCCGGCCTCGGAGACCAGGGACTCGGCCTCGGTGGGGTCGAGCGAGCTGATCACGCCGCTGCCGAAGAAACCGAAGGCGGCGGCCAGCAGGCAGAAGATCGCGCCGATGACCGAGAGGATGGAGAGGATGAGCAGTACTCTCTGGCTTCCGGAACGCTTCATATGGAGTACCTCCTGGATATCGATTCCCCCGCGCCTGGCGTGCGGGGAACACGTACCGTGCCGGACCATCGGTAAATGATAGAGAGACGACCGCGTTTATGCCAGCGCCTTTTGCCTGCCATCCGGAGGCTTCCATCGCGCGGAGCCCGCACGTCTCCCGGCGCTGCCGCTACCATGTGATGCAGAAGGCAGCATCGACGAGAGGAGCATCATGAACGAGACCATCCAGACCCTCAAGACCCGCCGCTCCGTGCGCACGTTCTCCGACCGTCCGGTTCCCCGCGAGCTCATCGAGCAGATCATCGGCGCGGGCCTCTGGGCGCCGAGCGGGATGGGCAGGCAGTCGCCCATCATCGTCGCCGTCACCGACCGCGCCCTGCGCGACCGCATCTCGCAGATGAATGCCGACGTCATGCGTGCGGGCGGCTATGCGCCCGAGGGCGAGTTCGACCCGTTCTACGGCGGACCCGTCGTGCTCGTGGTGCTTGCCGATCGGAACGTCGGCACGTTCGTCTACGACGGTTCCCTCGTCATGGGCAACATGCTGAACGCAGCCAAGTCCCTCGGCGTCGACTCCATCTGGATCCACCGTGCCAAGGAGGTGTTCGACTCCGGGGAGGGCAGGGCCATCCTCGCCGAGCTGGGCGTCGAGGGCGATTACGAGGGCATCGGCAACTGCGTGCTTGGCTTCTCCGCAGCGCCCGTGCCCGAGGGCGCCCCGCGCAGGGATAACCGCGTGTATTGGGCGGAATAGGCTCTCGGCCTACCCCCGCGATCAGAACCTCAGCTGTCCGAGGAGCGGCAGGGCGATGAATGTCGCCGTCGCATTGCCGCTCAGGACCTGCCCCCAGATTGTGAACGCGTTGGCGATCTCGGCGGGCTCCACGAGGTAGAGCACCTGGAGGATCAGGTTGAACGCGAGGCAGCCCACGAACGCGACGTTCATGACGTCGCTGGGGATGCGGGCGATGGCGCGCTCCATGGCGGGGTAGACGATCCACACGATGAGCGTGCAGGCGAGGCCGAATCCGACGGCGTTCTGCAGGCAGATCTGGCCCATGAAGTTGCAGAACATGTCGCTGTAGTCCCAGAGCGAGTGGTCGGCGTTCACGAGCAGGCCGCCGACGAGCTCCATGAGCGTGCAGACCGCGCCGTTGATGACGAAGCTGAGGAACAGCGGCACGAAACGCACGTTGATCTTGCTGACGAGCCAGTTCTTGAGCGGGTAGAGCCAGAGCGCGCAGATGACCACGGCGATGCCCTCCATGGCGAAGGGGAAGAGCAGGTCGCGCCAGAGCATCGTGTTGGAGGGGTCGTATTCGCCTGCCACGACGCCCGCGCGGATGAGCATGCAGAAGCCGAGCTCCATCCAGTGGCCGAGCACCGAGAAGACGCAGTAGTACATGATGAGGTTGCGCCACTTGGGCCAACCCTTCTTGGCGATGAAGTCGCCGCCTTCGACATCGGTGCGGCGCTCGTAGGAGAGCTCGTTGACGAGCGCCTCCTTGGGACGCTTGGAGAAGATGAAGTACAGGATCACGAGCACATCGACGAGGAGCTGGAAGATAAGGACCGGGAGCTCGGTGTGCGAGAAGAAGAAGTAGTTGATGACGTTGAGGACCATGTTGATGGCCGACAGGATGATGATGGCGTTGCGGGCGATGCGCAGGCGCTTCCAGATGAGGTAGAAGCACACCACGTGGAAGGTCAGGTTGATCCAGTCCACGACCGTCGTGTAGCTGTAGACGACCTCGTCGCGCGTGATGAAGGTGAGCATCGTGAAGCTCAGGATGATGTTCAGGGCATAGCTGAACTGGAGCAGGCGGATGAAACCGAGCTTCCTGCGCTCCTTTATGAGGCGCCGCGCCTCCGCGATCTGCGCCTCCTCCTGGGTGATCTGCGTCACGCGCATCAGCTTCATGCCCAGGTACACGTAGAGCGTCTGCATGAAGAAGGAGAAGATGTACGAGGTGAGCGTGGAGACTTCCATCATCGAGCCCTGAGACAGGGTCCAGACGGCGCGGACGGCCTCGAGGGCGGCCATGATCTGGGAGATGACGGTGTAGGACTTGAGGGCGAGGTGGTTCTTGAACGACCTGATGCCGTTGATGCCGCGGATGAGGCTGAGGACGCCGTCGAACAGGATCAGGCCGAAGCCCATGTAGACGAAGACCGCTGCGCTGTGCTCGGAAACGGACAGAATCTCCGCCAACTCCTCGGGGCTGGCGGTTGTCTGCATGAAACCGAAGCCGATGAAGCCCGTGAGGCCGAGAAGGATCTCGAAGATGCCGCCGATGATCGAGAGGATCGAGAGGATCCTGAGGGCCCTCCAGTGCCCCGCGAACGGGCGTGCGGTCTTTTCCGTGGCCATGCCTTCCTCCAGATGGACAGATGCTTCCGTATTCCGTAACTCATACATGATAGAACGATTCGAGCGCGCAGGCTTGCGTTTATCGCATGCCCGTCCGATTCAATTCGGTAGGCAGCGTCGCGGCGTGGGGCATCCTATGCGCGGACGCTCGCGACCGACACGGGGAAGGAGAAGTACCGGTCGGGGTAGGGTTCGTCGGCCAGCGTGAAATGCCACCATTCGCAGCTGTAGGGCTCGAACCCGCCGCGCATCATGACGCGTTGCAGGAGCTTGCGCATGCGGTGCTGCTCCTCGGTGATGCCGGTGTAGTCGGGGTGCGACACCCCGTCGAACAGGTCGAAGGGGCTGCCCATGTCCACCTCGCGGCCCGTCTCCATGTCGAAGAGCGTGAGGTCGACGGTGCTGCCGCGGCTGTGGCTCGACCGTGCGGCGATGTAGCCCAGCTCGAAGGTGGCGGTCTTGTCGATGTTAGGGTAGAAGTAGGGCTTCATACGCTGGTCGGTATCCTCGATGCCCCACAGCACGAAATGCTTGACCGCCGTGGTCGGCCGGTACGCGTCGAAGACCTTGAGGCGGTAGCCCTGCACGAACAGCTCGGCCGCCACGCCCTTGAGCGCGCGTGCGCACTCGCGCGTGCACAGCGCCACGGGCTCCTCGTAGCCGTCGATGCGGTCGCCGATGAAGTTGTATGTGGAGTGGTAGCGGATCTCCTGGATGATGCTCGGCACATAGTCCGCCAGCACGACGAAATCGGACGCGTCGAGCTCGGGTTCCGGTCTCCTCATCGCTGCTCCCTCGACTGCTTGAATGGAAAACAACTTGATTATATGCGCCGATGGATTTCGGAGCGGCCGTTTCGAAGAAACAGGGTGCTATCTGCCCGCGTTTGCGTGACAATATTCCCTGCATAACGCGTAGCTGAAAGGGATACCCTCCGCATGGACCTCAACTCGTTCACCACGTTCAAGACGCTCGGCGAGATCAACACCGCCATCTCGCAGGCAGCATCGCTCGACGCCGCCCTCAAGGCCGGCCTCAAGATCATCCGCGACAACCTCGACGCCGAGATGGCCGTCATCTGGTTCTATGACAAGGAGGGCGATAAGAAGCTCCATCCCTCCTACTGGGTCGCGCCCAACGACATCACCGACCGCGTCCACGCCGTGGGCGAGGGTGCGGTGGGACGCTCGTACCAGAACCAGAAGGCCATCCGCTCGCTGTGGTTCGAAACCGATCCCGACGTCGCGACGCAGGCGGACTTCGAGGGCATCGAGATCTCCTCCGCCATCTGCGCGCCGTTCTCGAGCCCCTTCGAGGACTACGGCGTGGTGCAGGTGGTCAACAAGGCGGGCGGCGGCCGCTTCACCGAGGACGACGCCGACGTCATCGAGATCATGAGCATGCTGGTGGCACAGGCCATCTCCAAGAACGAATCCCGCTTCGAGATGTGGGAGCACGGCGAGCCGGTCATCGAGCTGCGCGGCATCACGCGCGAGTTCCAGAACGGCGACACGATCTCCAAGATCCTGCGCGGCATCAACCTCGACGTGTACGAGGGAGAGTTCCTCGTGCTGCTCGGCGAGTCGGGCTGCGGCAAGTCCACGCTGCTCAACATCATCGGCGGCATGGACAAGGCCACCTCGGGCGAGTTCCGCTGCTTCGGCCAGGACTTCTCGAACGCGGACCGCGACATGCTCACCGAGTACCGCCGCCACAACATTGGCTTCATCTTCCAGAGCTACAACCTCATGCCCAACCTCAACGCCTACCAGAACCTCGCGCTCATCGCCGAGCTGGTGGACGACCCCCTGCCCATCGAGGATGCGCTCGAGAGCGTCGGCATGGCCGAGAAGGCCAGAAGCTATCCCTCGCGCCTCTCCGGCGGCCAGCAGCAGCGCATCTGCATCGCACGCGCACTGGTCAAGCGCCCCAAGCTCATCCTCGCCGACGAGCCCACGGCAGCGCTCGACTACACCACCTCCATCGAGGTCCTCACGGCCCTCGAGAAGGTCGTCGCCGGCGGCACCACGATGATCATGGTCACGCACAACGAGGAGATCGCGCGCATGGCCAACCGCGTGGTGCGCCTGAGGGGCGGCCTCCTGCACGAGGTGACCGTCAACCGCCATCCGGCCAAAGCGGCGGACCTCGTCTGGTAGGGTGCGGCGCATGAAGAAGACCAGGCTCATAGAGCTGCTCGCGCATATCCGCGCTACGCTCGTCTCGTTCCTTTCCATCGTCATGTTCGTGGCGCTGGGTGTGGGCGTGTTCCTCGGCATCCGCGCCTCGGCCGTCTCGCTCGAGCAATCCGCGGAGCAGCTCTTCGCGGACAGCGGCTTCCACGACTTCGAGATCCTCTATCCCTACGGGCTGTCCGACGACGACCTTGCCGCCATCGCAGCGGTCGACGGCGTGGATTCGGTCGCGGGCATCTACCGCGCCTACGCCGTCCATTCCGTCGATGGGAACGGCACGACGTTCGCGATCCACTCCATCACGGACGGTATCGACGAGTGCTCCGTGGTCGAGGGCGCCATGCCCTCCCGTCCCGACGAGATTGCCATCAACAGCGCATACGCGTCTCGTAACGGCATCCATGTGGGCGACTACTTCGAGTTCAACCACGACGCCGCGGAAGACGACCCCGATGGCATGGCCTACCTCACGACGGACCGCTTCAAGGTGACCGCCATCATCACGAGCCCGCTCTACCTCATCCAGGTGGGAGGGACGCTGGGCATCACCTCATCGGGCGACTCCATCGGCGGATTCGCCTTCGTGCGCGATGCGGCGTTCGACCCTGCGGCGTTCCTCGACATGCATCCCGGCGCCCTCGTCCGCGCCTCGTCCCTGCGGGGGCTCCCCACCTTCTCCGACGGCTACCGCACGCAGTCGGACGAGCTTGAGGAGACGATCGAGGCCCTGGGCGAGCCGCGCGCGAAGGCGCGCTACGACGAGCTCTACTCCGAGGCACGGCAGAAGATCGATGAGGCAGAGGCGCAGCTGGCCGAGGGCGAGCAGCTGATCGATGACGCCAACCGCCAGATCGCCGAGGGCGAGGACGCGCTCGAGAGGGGCGAGCTGCAGCTCGAGAACGCCATCGCGCAGCTCGAGACCGGGCAGGCGACCTACGAGCAGACGGCGTCGCAGGGAGAGCAGATGCTCGGCGCCATGGAGGGCGCCCTCTCGCAGCTCCAGACCGCCTACGATACCGCCAAGGCGGCGCTCGACACCAACGCCGCCCGCGTCGACTCCCTCACCGGAGAGGTGCGCGCGATCGCAGGCGAGATCTCCACGCTGCGCGAGGCCTTCGACAAGGCCGGCGCCGACCTCCGCGAGCTCGACCAGGAGCTTGCCGACGGCCTGATCACCGACGAGGAGTACGCCGCGCGCCGCCAGGCCATCGAGGACGAGCTCAACATGTCCATAGGGCTCTTCAATCTTGCTGCGAGCACGCGCTTCCCGACCGTCTCCGCGCAGTATCCGGAACTCATGGAGTTCCCGGAGGTCTCGCTCGATACGGACGGCTGGCTTCTCGAGGCGAACGAGAAGCTCTCCGAATTCGAGACGTATTCCACCGGCGCCTCCGACATGCTCTCCACGGCACAGGCGGAGCTCGCCGGCGTGCAGGCCGAGGTCGACCGCCTCGACACGCGGCTCTCCGAGGGCTGGGCGCAGTTCTACGCCGCACGCGACCGCTTCTACGGGCAGCTCGCCGATACCGCCGCGCGGCTCGAGGAGGGTCGCAGGCAGGCCGAGGAGGGCCGCACGACCCTCGACGAGAAGAGCGAGGAGCTCGAGGAGGGCAAGCGCACCGTCGCCGAGAAGACCGAGGAGCTCGACGAGGGCAGGAGCCGGTACGAGGAGGCGAAGGCCCAGGTCGACGCCATGGTGTCGATGAACTGGATCGTCAACGACCGCTTCTCATCAGGCGGTGCCATCATGCTCCGCAACGTCATCGACCTCACCAACAACCTGCGCATCGCCATGGCATCGCTCTTCCTGCTCGTGGGCCTGCTCGTGTGCTACTCGGCGGTGTCGCGCATCGTGCACGACCAGGTCACCCAGATCGGCGCCAAGAAGGCCCTCGGCTTCCGCGAGGGCGAGGTCACGGCAGGCTACCTCGCCTACACGGCGCTCGCGATCATCGCGGGCGTGCTGCTGGGCCAGATCGTCTCGGTGTTCGTCGTCCAGGCCATCCTCTACGGCAAGCTCGCCGAGAACTTCGACGTGCCGCGGGTCGGTCCGAGCCTGATGCCTTTCGACACGCTGCTCATCACCGCGTTCGAGATGGTGCTCCTGCTCGCCATCACATGGCTCGCCTGCCGCTCGGTGCTCAAGCGCAGCGCCATCGAGCTGCTTGCCGGCGAGCAGAAGTCGAACAGCCGCACGCGCTTCTACGAGCGCTGGGGCTTCTGGCGCAAGCTCCCGCTGCTCACGCAGACGGTCATCAACAACTGCGTCAACGATCCGCGCCGCGTGTTCGCCACGCTCATCGGCGTCGCCGGCTGCACGGCGCTCGTCGTGACGGCGTCCACGCTCAAGAACAACATCACGCGCAGCATCGAGGGCCAGTTCGGGCTGGTGTACGACTTCAACGCCACGGTGAGCTATGACGGCTCCGAAGAGACGCTCGATTGGATCGACGACGTGCTCGATGCGGCCGGATGTACCTATGCGCCGCTCCTGAAGACCATCTTCCTCCTCGAGGGTGAGGAGGGGGTCGCCTACGATTTCGCGTACGTCCCCGTCGACGAGGACTCGTTCTCGCAGCTCTTCCATCTGAACGTGGTGCCGATGGACGGCGAGGCGCCGACGGGAGGCGTGTGGCTCTCCGAGGCGCACGCCGAGCATCGCGGTCTGCGCGTGGGCGACACCATCTCGCTGCACCAGGTCTCGGGCGAGCAGTACAAGCTCACCGTCGCGGGCTTCTTCTCCTACTACCAGCAGTTCAACGCGATGGTCATGAGCCCCGCCTACTACGAGCGCGCCTTCGGCCATCCCGTCGTCCCCAACACGCTGATCGTGGACACGGGCGGCATGTCGGTCGAGGACCTGCGCGCCAGGCTCGAAGGCATCGAGGGCTTCACGACGATCACCGACGAGAAGGCCGCTGCGGCGAGCATCTCGGACCTCTTCTCGGGCATCACCACCACGACCGTGATCATCTACGTCGCGCTCTCCGCGCTCATGGCCTTCGTCGTGCTGCTGAACCTCGACGTGATGTTCATCGACGAGAAGAAGCGCGAGCTCATCGTCCTCATGATCAACGGTTTCTCGGTGAAGGACGCCAAGGGCTATATCTACCGCGACGCCATCGTGATGACCGTGCTGGGCATCATCGCCGGCGTCGGGCTGGGAACGGTCATGGGCGGGCTCACGGTGGGGGCGGTCGAGTGGCAGACCTGCTCGTTCATGAAGGATCCCGATCTGCCGTCGTGCCTGCTCGGCGCCGGCGTCTCGGCGTTCTTCGCGGTGGCCATGATGATCGTCGCCCTGAGGCGCATCCCGCGCTTCTCGCTCACGGATATCTCGAAGTTCTAGATGCGTCGAAGGGAGCGGCAATGATGGAGATAGGCGTGCTGCAGTCGATCCAGGAGGCGGGCTCCCTGTTCTTCGGCCCCCTGTGGAGCTTCGTCGTCGCGTTCCTCGCGATCGTCGTCGGCATCATCGTCTCGCGCTATGCCCAGCGCCTCATCCGTGCGGCGCTCGGTTGGACGTCGATGGGGGAGACCACCATCTTCATCAACATCGTGCGCATCATAATCGCCCTCCTCGTCGCCATCTTCATCAGCGACACCGTCTTCCACGTCAAGCTGACCGTCTTCGCGCAGACGCTCGGCATCTCCGCGCTCATCGTGTCGCTCGGCCTGCAGGACCTCGTCAAGAACATCGTCGCGGGCGTCCAGATCGTCGGCGGCCATCTCTTCTCCGCAGGAGACCAGCTGGAAGTCGGCGATGTGCGCGGCGAGGTGATGGACGTGAGCTGGCGCCAGACGGTGCTGCGCGACAAGGACAACAACACGCACGTGCTCCCCAACGCGGCGCTCATGAGCGAGGCCTTCATGCGCCGCGAGAGCAAGATGATCGACCGCTACACCATCGACTGCGACATCAAGCCCGGCCTCGACCTGCAGCGCGTCGCGGAGGATATCGAGCAGCTGGCGGACCAGGTGTTGGAGGAGAAGGGCTGGCGCACGGAGCGCAGCAGCGAGGTGCGCTACGTGGGCTCGACCGCGAACGGCGTCAGGGCATCGGTGCGCATCTTCATCAAGGACATCTCCTGCACCACGAACGCGATGGACGCCGTGATGCGCGCCATCGGCCAGCGCGGCTATCTCGCCGACTGGACCAACGACGATCCCATGCAGGATGCGTGGCGCTAGGTTCCGATCCGGATCCTAATACTCGAGCGTGTCGATCTGCGCGAGCATCTGCTCGAGCTTGGGGATGTTCAGCTCGAGCACGGCGCGACCGTGCGGGGTGTCCTGATCGTTGTGCGAGAAGATCCTGCGCACCTGGCGGATCCTGCCCATGGCCTCGCCCTTGAAAAGCACCTCCTGGGCATCGAGGCCGCGGATGGCGCTGTAGCGCTCGATCAGCATGTTCCAGAAGTCGGCCATCTCGTCGTAGGGGAGACCCTGGAAGTCCTCGGTGATGGCGTGGTCGATCTCGCCGAAGCCCACGTAGGCATTGTAGATCGGGCCGAGCTCGAGCACGGGGCTGCCCTTGGAGAGGGTGTCCATGTCGATGAGCAGCAGCTCGCCGTTCTGGACCATGACGTTGCCGATGTGGAAGTCGCCGTGGATGAGGCGGTCGTCATCGGGCAGGGCGCCCACGAGCTCCATGATGCGGCTGTACAGCGCTTCGGGGATCTTGCCCTCGAGGAGCGGGAGCTCTTTCAGCTGGATGCCGCGCGAGCTCGGCATCTCGGCGTTGCCCATGTGCGTGTCGTGCATCTGGGCGAGAAGCTCGGCGGCGGCATCGGCCGCCTCGTCGTACGACCAGATGCCCATGCGCAGCATCTTGTTGAGCGTGAAGGCGTTGAGCAGCTCGTAGACGGCGCCGTAGCCGTTGCCCACGCGGACGACGTCGTAGCTGATCGCCGTCGGGATGCCGGCGACGAAGGCGGAGCGGGCGAGCTTGCGCTCGCGGTCGATCTGCTCGATCGTGCCCTCGGTCTCGTCGAAGGAGACCTTGACGATCGTCTCGTCGTCGATGCGGTACACCGCGCCCTTCGCGCCGCGGCCGATGACCTCGAGCCCGTCGGTCGAGATGCGGCGGTAGGCCTTGGTGACCTCGAACATCTCGGAGAAGCCCGTCATCTCGAGGACGTCATAGGGGACGGGGCCGGCGTTCTCGATGCGCAGCTGCTCGACGCGCTTGCCCAGGCGCAGGAAGACGCGCAGGCCCGCGCTCGAGATGTAGGTGAGGCCGTCGAGGTCGAGCACGGCCTTCGCGCAGGGGCATTCCTGCAGCGCCGCGTCGATGCCGGCCTCGATCTCTGCGGAATTCGCCGCGGTGATGCGCCCGGCAAGCGAGATGACCAGCTCGTCGCCGTGCATGCGGTAGTTAATGGCGTCCATCGTCGATACCTCCGAATACCTTCTCGATCAGCGCGCTGTACTCGCGCCACGGGCGTGTGTGGGCGAGCGAGACGGTGCGTTCGGCCACTCCGCGGTAATACCATTCCTGTTGTTTCGGGTCGTTCATGTGGAAGCGGTTCCACATCGCATCGCCCTCGCGCTCGCGCATGCGGGCGAGGGAGCGCAGGTTCGAGAGCTTGTCCGCGAGCCAGAGGAGCTTGACGCCCGGGTCGTCGGTGCCCTCGAGCTCGGCCAGCGACTCCTCCTTGCGGATGCGCCAGCTCTCCTCGGGCGGGATGCCCTCGCGCTTGTCCTCGGTCTCCGACGCCACCAGGTCGGCGACGCGGTTGCCGAAGCGGCGGCGCAGCTCCTCGGCGGAGAAGGACGTGTCCTCCACGACGTCGTGCAGCAGCGCGGCGGCGATGACCTCCTCATCCCGCGAGACGCCCGCGACGATCGCGGCCACCTCGAAGGGGTGGAACACGTAGGGAGAGCCGTCGCCCTTCCTCACGCTCCCCGCATGCGCATCGACTGCGAGATGCGCGGCTTCCTCGAACAGACCCATAAGCGCTCCTTACCAGCGTTTCACGATGGTCACGATGTTGCTTCCATCAACGCGTTCGTAGCGCATCTCGTCGACGCTCTTGCGCGCCATGAGGATGCCGAGACCGCCGATGGGGACGTCCGCGATATCGGCAGACACGGCGGCGCCGGGCCTGGTCAGCGGATCGAATGGGATGCCGGTATCGATGAGCTCGACGGTGACCGATGCGGGATCCGTGGTGTAGGTGCACCGCACCGTCAGCGTGCCGGTGCCATCGGGGTACGCGTAGCTGCAGACGTTGACGAACAGCTCCTCGATCGCGATGTCGAGCTGGTACTGCGCGCGCATCGGGCAGCGCCGCCGGTTGAGCTCGGCGTGGATGAACTCGTTCACGCGATCGAGCTCATCGATCTCGGCGGGGAGGACCAGTGTCGCCACCGATACTGACGGGATGTCCGCGTCGGGATTCAGCATCGTACCCTCATCATCAAGTCAACGTACGATCGTGAAGATGTCGACGAGGCCCGTCATCTCGAGCACATCGTAGACATCGGCGCAGGGATGCAGGAGGGTGAACGTACCGCCGCGCTTGACCGCGAGCTTGTCCGTCGCGACGAACACGCGCAGGCCGGCGGACGACACGTAATCGACCTCGGAGAGATCGATGGTGAGGTTGCAGACCTCCTCGGGAGCGGCGTCGATAGCCGCCTCGAGCTCGGGTGCGGTCTGAACGGTCAGCTTGCCTGCAATCGCGAAGGTCGCTGCGGTGCCGTCGATGGTCGTCTTGATCTCCATCGGTTCCCTCCTCTGTACCGCGTTGCGCGGTGATGGTTTCAAATGCCGTCTACCAGTATACGAGTGCGGGAGCGCAGCCGTCTCATATTATTCCGCCCAACCTTGCGCGAACGCCATGCGGATGCCGCAGCCGCGCTGCTCATCGACGCGCCGTGGGGGTATGCGGTATCCTTGTTTGAGTGGGATGTGATGGAGGAGAAAGGCGGATACCCATGGAGCGCATCGCGGACGGCATCTACTACATCGGCGTGAACGACCATCAGCTCGACCTCTTCGAGGGCCAGTACATCGTGCCCGACGGCATGGCATACAACTCCTATGTCATCGTGGACGAGAAGATCGCGGTCATGGACTGCGTGGGCTCCGATTTCGCCGACGAGTGGCTCGGCAAGCTCGAGGAGGTCCTCGACGGCCGCACGCCCGACTACCTCGTCGTCCAGCATATGGAGCCCGACCATAGCGCGAACCTGACCGTCTTCACCGAGCGCTATCCCGAGGCGCAGGTCATCGGCACCATCGGCGCCTTCAACATGATGCAGAACTACTTCGGCACCAGGTTCGCGGGCAGGAACCGCATCGTCAAGGACGGCGAGACCCTCTCGCTCGGCACGCATGAGCTCACCTTCCTCACCGCGCCGCTCGTCCATTGGCCCGAGGTCATGTTCACCTACGACGCGACCGCCAAGGTGCTCTTCTCGGCCGATGCGTTCGGCAAGTTCGGCGCGCTCGACGTCGACCAGCCCTGGGACTGCGAGGCGCGCCGTTACTACTTCGGCATCGTGGGCAAGTTCGGCAAGAACGTGCAGGCCGCGCTCGCCAAGCTCGACGGCCGCGACATCGAGGCCGTCTGCCCGCTCCACGGCCCGATCCTCTCGGAGGACCTCGACCACTACTTCGGCCAGTACCGCACCTGGTCGAGCTACGGCGTCGAGACGCCGGGCGTCGTGATCGCCTACACGAGCGTCTACGGCCACACCAAGGAGGCCGTCGCCTTCCTCGAGGAGAAGCTCCTCGAGAAGGGCTGCCCGCGCGTCGTGGTGACCGACCTTGCACGCGACGACCAGGCCGAGGCCGTCGAGGACGCGTTCCGCCATGGCGTCCTCGTGCTCGCCACCACCACCTACAACGGCGGCTTCTTCCCGCCCATGCACGATTTCATCAACCACCTGATCGACCACGCGTACCAGAACCGCCTGGTCGCGTTCATGGAGAACGGCTCGTGGATGCCCGCCGCCGCCAAGGGCATGTGCGCCCTCATGGAGCAGTGCGCCGGCATCGAGTTCGCCGAGCACGGCGTGACCGTGAAGGGTGCGCTCGACGACGCGTCGCGTGCCCAGATCGATGCGCTGGCCGAGGAGCTCGCGGCGCGGTTCTAGGACGAATCGGTCGAAAAACAGATAGTATCCGCAGCCGATTTGAGACGGCGCGGGAGGAATCTGCGTATGAGTGTGTGAGACGGCAGGCGCACGGCAACTCGGTAAGGAGACCACCATGAAGCGCATCAAGCAGATTCTCCCCTTCGTCTTCGCGGGCATCATCGCCCTGTTCCTCGTCGCATGCGGCGGATCCAAGGCCCCCGAGGGCGGCGACACCACTGCCCAGCCTGGAATCGACTTCGTCCAGCTCGATAACGTCAGCGGTGCCACGATCACCGCGACCGGCGAGGCGGAGGCCACGCAGATCTTCGACATCACCCTCAAGGACGGCGAGGCCTTCGTCTGCACGGGCATGACCGATAAGGGCGAGTGGG
>Ga0310695_10006915_pt1 | contig 18417 bp, 15 predicted proteins | sample RumenRJG_04DNA_FD_203882 | JGI IMG/M metagenome (GOLD analysis project Ga0310695, IMG submission 203882) | Bovine rumen microbial communities from Lethbridge, Alberta, Canada - RJG_04 (v2) (version 2) | ecosystem: Host-associated > Mammals > Digestive system > Stomach > Rumen | place: Canada...
GTCGCTGTACTGACGCCCAATTCATCCGCAATATCAATAATCCGGATCTTCTTTTCATCCCACATATTCATCACCAGTTATTGTAGCGTATGCATCCATTTTCTGCTTCTGAACATAAAAACAGATACGATCAGACGGACCAGTTCTTCCTGCGATAAAACAAAATAGACCCAGATAACCGGAATCTTAAAATACAATCCTGTAAGCAGCGCCAGAGGTACGCCGATCAGCCAAGTTCCCATCATGTCAATCATCATGACGTACTTTGTTTTTCCGCCGCTTCGGATGATTCCGCCTCCCAGTATCATATTCTGTACCTTCACAGGCATCAGGATCGCAAATGCTGCCATAATATCTGCGCCAATTCTGCGAACATCTCCTGATACGTTGAACAGCTGAACATACGGATTTCTGATCAAAATCAATAACAGCGTGAAGACCAGTGAACCGGCCACTCCAAGACAGCATAGCTTTTTGGAATCCTCATAAGCAGCATCATATTCCCTGCTGCCCAGCCTTTTGCCGATCAGAATCCCGGCTGCCTGAGACAGGCCGCTTAATGCTCCCATGGTCAGGCCTTGAACAGCGCCCGTCAACGACATTCCTGCCAGTTCATTAGTCCCCATATGCCCATAAACATATGTGTATACGCTTTGTCCCACGGACCAGAAAAACTCATTCAAAACAATCGGCAGAAGCATCAGAAAGTACTGCGAATATCCTGCCTTTCCAAGGCTTAACGAAATACGAATCCGCCCATATAATCTGCAAAAACACAGGATGGAAATCAGTGCTCCTGCTGCCTGGGATATGACACTCGCATATGCGGCGCCTGCTATTCCAAGACGCGGCGCGCCAAAATTTCCAAATATAAAGCAGTAGTTTAAAACTGTATTGAGCAAAGCAGAAAAAATGCCGATATAAAGCGGCCAGGTTGATTTGTCCCGGCATCGCAGGGCCGTCCCCAGAATGTTACAGATCCCCAGCGGAATGAATGTCCATGAGATAATTCCGAGATATGTGCTGCCCTCTGCGATTACCTGCTCTTCTTCCGTAAACATTCCCACGAACGGATTCTGGAAAAGACTGAAAACAGATAGAAAGGTAAGCCCGGTTAATATCATCACCAGAAAATTGATACAGATGCTCTTTTCCTCTGCTTCTCTGTTATGGTTGCCAATGTACTGCGAGATCATGATTCCTGTGATCGTACTGATTGCTCCAATGACGAACGCATAAATAAAACCGGGCTTTCCGGCAATTTCAACTGCAGCAACACCTTTATCTCCAAGCTGACCGACCATGATCTGATCGACCATGGAAAAGGAAGACTGCAGCATGGATTGTAATGCCACGGGTATGGAGATGCGCAGCACATCTTGTAAGAATTTTTTATCTGACATGGGATGCTCCTTTACGCTTTTGTTCTATAGTATTTAAAAAATGCCCATGTCACAATAGGTTAATCGCGTAACCCATGTCAGTATAAGACGTAAAAAAGAGCACTGTCTGACTTACGTTCTGTAAATCAGATAATGCTCCTCCAGGTTTTCTTTGCTAACCCTGATATACTCCATCTAAGCTTCCCCTCTTCTCAATGCACGTATTCCCGCCAACAGGCAGATCAGCCCGATCGCGAAAGCCCCTCCTTCTACCATAGCCAGAGACGATACCGCTTTGTACTGATACAAAGCCGCCGGCACATCGGCTATGGCGTGAAGCACGATCGCAACCGGATAAAGCCAGAAGGACTTGCGGCTTCGTGCCGCCGTAAAAACAAGCATGGACAGTCCGACATGAATCATCATGGCAGATATCCTCTCAAACATCGCGATCCCCGCTCCTGCCATCGTAATACTCTGCGCATTTGCTGCAATCAGTGCCGTTGTTGCTGCATCGCCCACGTTCACCCCGGCAATGGCAAGAAGCATGGTCAGATAGGATACGCCCAGTATCAGGATCACTTCGATTCCACCGTGCCCGATACCGTATGCGACCGCACAGGAATAATCATTCTTTCTGCGCAGAAGGACCTTGAATCCGAATAGTCTCCCGGTTTCTTCGAAGATCCCTGCCGCAAAAGCTGTATACAGTGTATATAGAACCGGTGAGGCCAGAATTTTTGCAGAGATTGCATTGTTTTGACCTAAACATACCTGATGCAGCAGATTTTCCAGCACCATAGCAAATAGGACAAAACAGATCGCACCTGCAGCAAATGACCAGATCGATTCTCCCGTATGCTTCTTCCACCAGATCAAAAGTGCTGCCGGAAATGCAATGGCAAAAATAAAAGTAACAATAAGCACAACGTTATTTCCTATAATCATGATGCCCCCTTTGTTCTTCCACACGGATTATGCGTCATATTCTGCTGTAAACTGGTCGATAAATGCTTTCAGCTTTTCCATTGCCTCAGATTCCCTTGCCGGCTCACGGTCACAAAGATGAATCAGTGCCGTAATCGGCGAAGTATAGGAAAAGGCCAGTATAGCCGGATCGCATCTTTTGATGATTCCCTTCTCCATCATCCCGGAAAAGATTTTTGTAAACATCGATTCTGTTCCGTAGAGAAAATAGTGGTTTGCCAGATCACGGACCCTTTCATCGTGAAACTGCTCCGCCAGCAGGAGTTTTCTGCTTTGAATGATTCTTTCGTCGTGAACGGTAAAATTCACCATTTTCATCGTAAGCTGCTTCAACTCCTCCATGCTGTCCGGTACGGGCGGCATTCTACTGGTCGAACCCATATTTTCTTCATAGTAGGAAGCCATCATTTCCATAACTGCATCAAAAGCTTCTTCTTTACTGGCAAAATGCCGGTAAAAAGCAGACTTTACAATTCCTACCGCATCGGAAATGTCCTTGATATTCGTTGCCGCATAACCGTTTTTTGCAAAAAGCTCAAGTGACGCTTCCAGAATTCTGTCCCTCGTATCCTTTGCCATGTCCGCTCCTTCTACCAGTATAATGTGACCCAAAGTTCACTCCTATCATAGTGAACTTTAGGTCACACAGCAAGTTGTCAATTCACATCCGCAAAGTGAATTATTTATCACATTTATTGTTGACAGGTAATTTTAATGTGATATATTTATAACATCAGGTGACAAATATATCACACAGGAGGCATTATGAATAAAAAAGTCAGTATTACAGAATTGATGACAGAAACTGCAGTTCTTACCATTGGTTTGACATTCTACTATTGGTGCTGGGTAAGAACGGATTGGAAAGAATCCTACACGTATATCCAAAATGCTGTCGCAGGAGGGATCATATGTTTTATTTTCCTGATATCATACAGAGTCCGGAAATTTCACAAAGAACCCATCGATGAGCTTGCAAGAGCAAATTTAAAAAGATGTGACTCCATCTGTCTGAAAATATTTGCAGCAGTAATGGTTTTGACTGCATTTATTGGCGGCACATTGGGGCATGTAGCTAATACTGCATCTTTCATGGGCTGGGTTATTATGATTTCGCTGATCATCATTTCCATACTGCGAATTATCATTTTCAAGGTAATGGATCAGAAGGGAGTATGAGGTGGCACTTGTTACAAAAATAAAAGAATTCCGTGAAAAAGCAGGATTAACGCAGGCGGATCTTGCGGAGAAAGTTGGTGCCCGGAGGGAGACAATTGTTCATCTGGAAAACGGTAAATATAATCCCTCATTAAAGCTGGCAATGGATATCGCAAGAGTATTTGACGTTACTGTCGAGGAATTATTCACCTTCACAGACGGAGGTAAATAGGTGGTTCCGTTTTCAGGCAAAAAGGGTGGTCGGTAAACGCCTCATCTTTTTTTGAAAAATGTACTCACGAGGCATAGAAACCTAAAAGTCGTGTAATCAGTACTCAAATCATCAGAAGGTAGGGACTCCAAGTTTTTCCAGAAACAGCCGGTCTCGTACTGTGATCTCCGTGGTCCATCGCCTGGAAAGGAGTTTTGAAGAAACCTTTACTTCCTCAACCGCATCAAACCACTGAAGCGTCAGATAAACCGGTGTGTTTTTCAGCCATGACAGCAGTTTCTTCTTGTTCTTCAGGATCTCTGCAGTTTCATTTCCAGGATCCGCGATCTCTGAACTGAGCGCCTGCTTCATCTGCCGCAGCTGTTCGCTCAGGTATTCGTAGTAACACAGGGCAACGAACTGGACAAACATACGCCCCATCAGGCATTCGCTTGACCAGACCCTGGTCCGGTTTCCGTCTGTACGCTGTTTGCCGGATTCGAAGAAGAATTCAATCGTCTCCCGCCGACGATACTTGCGAAGACATTCAAACGGATCCTTTTCACAGTTCGATACCAACGCAAAGTAACCATGATACTTCTTCTGTGCAGCGATCGTCTTCTCGTTAAAGGTGACCGTGCACTTTGATCCATAGTGGCGGATATGCAGGAACTTACGGGCTTTTTCAGCCGCGCTGTCCGACAGATCTTCCTCCAGGGCACCGTCTTCTATCAGGGCTTTCAGCTCGAAGATGTCTTTATCAAAGGCTGTGTCCTGCTCGACGCGGCGCAGCGGATTGAAGAACAGGTGCAGGTAGATCCTGCGCCGGAAGGTTTCTTTATCACCTTCGGCAAGACCTTTTTTCGTGCTGGCGTACTTCCTTGCCCGGGAGAACTCCTGCATACGCATAACAGTGATACCGTGGGTATTGATATCGAAAGGGCATGCGCTTGATGTTGTGCGGAACTCGTCAAGATGGCTGTCCAGTTCCCTTTTGACCCACTTGATGCTGTTCTTGATCAGCGTGATGAAATCAAAGTGGGCATGAAGCAGTTCGGCAAGGTTTTTCTCGGAGTAGTAGCCGTTATCCGTGACAATCTCCGCATTGTTTATGCCAAGCACCTGCAGTTGTTTCAGTGCATTCTCGATCGTAATGACATCCGGCTGGTTGCCGGGCTGCTTCGTGAAGGCGACCGGCTGGCGGGTCTCGATCGAATAAAGTGACAGAAGCTTGACGGTTTCGAGCCCGTCATGTGCTTTGTTGAACCCGTACCGGGCTTCCGATATCCGGCCTGAATACGTAGAGATAGTTGTGGAATCATAGGCCAGAAGGGCTTTGCCTCCCAGAGAGGAGAGGCGCGACTCAAAGAAGCTTTGTATCAGGGATTCATCTCTCCCAACAGCTTCAAAGACATCGTGATAGATATCTTCTGTCAGGCCGTCTTCATAAGGCAAAGGGTGCATGAACTGCCAGGTAGTGATGCCCGGAAAGCTCTGGCCGTTTGTCGCAAGCAGGTAACGTGCCAGGGAAAGGATCTTCTGAGCTGTCCCCTGATCCGTGGAAGCATAGATGGCATCATCAATGCCGGAAGCTTTCCCGATATGGTCGACGATATCCATCATTCCGACCTTCCTGCGGCTTGCCGTAACAGGTGGATCCGACACCTTTGAAATCGATGCTTTTTCTCCGGAAGAACGTTTGGGCCGGGTCGGGACGACTGATGTTTCCCCTTTTGGAATTTTGCCAACGATCCGGCTGGAGAGCACAACATTGTATTTCTTTACTGGATCATACCGGGTCTGACGCTCGATAACGTAGATATCTCCGTTCTTTTGGGGCTGTCGGACAGTACGGGTCTTAACTTCACAGGACGCTTTGGCAGGCATGGCAATTCCTCCGAATTGAGTATATATTTATTATAATATATACTCAACAGGAAAGCAAGCCGAAATGCTGATAAAATGGGCGTTTCTGTGATGTTGAGTATTGATTTTTCAAGGAACAAATGGTTTTGAGTACAGCTTATACGACTTTAGGGATAGAAAAAGTCCGAAAGCCCAGTGTTTATGCCGGGTTCCGGACTTTCAATATTTATTCCAGCTCGATGGTGCCCGGCGGCTTGCTGGTGATGTCGTACATCACGCGGTTCACGTGCCGGACCTCGTTGATGATGCGGCTGGTGACCTTCTGGAGCACCGGCCACGGGATCTCCGCGCTCTCCGCGGTCATGAAGTCGATGGTCTTCACCGCGCGGAGGCATACAGCGTAGTCGTAGGTGCGTTCGTCGCCCATGACGCCCACGGAGCGCATGTTAGTGAGTGCCGCAAAGTACTGGTTCAGCTCCCGGTCCAGGCCGGCAGCCGCCACTTCCTCCCGGAAGATCGCGTCCGCGTCCTGCACCATCTTCACCTTCTCCTCCGTCACCTCGCCGATGATGCGGATGCCCAGTCCCGGCCCCGGGAAGGGCTGGCGGAACACAAGCTTTTCCGGGATGCCGAGTTCCAGTCCCACCTTCCGGACCTCGTCCTTGAAGAGGGCGCGGAGCGGCTCGATGATCTCTTTAAAGTCCACGTGTTCCGGCAGGCCGCCTACGTTGTGATGGGATTTGATGACCGCGCTCTCGCCGCCGAGACCGCTTTCCACCACGTCGGGGTAGATGGTTCCCTGGGCCAGGAACTCCACCGCGCCGATCTTCTTCGCCTCCGCCTCAAACACACGGATGAACTCTTCTCCGATGATGTGGCGCTTCGCCTCCGGCTCGCTGACGCCGGCCAGCTTGTCGTAGAAATGCTGCTTTGCGTCCACATGAACGTAGTTCAGCCTGTAGGGACCGGAAGGACCGAAGACCGCGTCTACCTCGTCCGCTTCATTCTTTCTCAGAAGCCCGTGGTCCACGAACACGCAGGTCAGCTGCTCGCCGATGGCTTTGGAGAGCAGGACCGCCGCCACAGAGGAATCCACGCCGCCGGAAAGGCCGAGCAGCACTCTTCCGTCTCCGACTTTCTCCCGGATCTGCTCCACGGTCTGGGCCACAAAGGCATCCATCCTCCAGCTGCCGCTGCAGCCGCAGATATCATGGACAAAGTTTCCGAGGATCTTAAAGCCTTCCTCTGTATGGAGGACCTCCGGATGGAACTGGATCCCGTAGAGCTTCGATGCGCGGTCCTCACAGACCGCCACCGGGCAGTTCAGGGAATGAGCCGCCACGGTAAAGCCCGGCGCCATGCGGGAGATAAAATCGAAATGGCTCATCCACACCACGGTCCGGGAGGGGACACCCTTCAGAAGCGGGGAATCCGCCGTGTCCAGCTGGATCTCCGTCCGTCCGTATTCCCGGTTCGCCGCGCGCTCCACCTTGCCGCCCAGCACCCACTGCATGAGCTGCGCGCCGTAGCAGAGTCCGAGGACCGGAACGCCCATGCGGAACAGCTCCGGATCGCAGGATGCGGCTCCTTCTTCGTAACAGCTGGCGGGACCTCCGGTAAGGATGATGCCCTTCGGCTGCATCTCCCGGATCTTTTCCAGCGGGGTCCTGTAAGAGTAAATCTCACAGTAGACGTTGTTTTCACGGACCCGGCGCGCCACCAGCTGGTTGTACTGGCCGCCGAAGTCGATCACGAGGATCTTTTCCTGGTTCTGAATCTCCAATGTCGTCTCCTTTCTGTCTGCTATACCAGCATCTTCCGCAGATACTGGCCGGTGTAGCTGTGCGGCATGGCAGCCACCTGCTCGGGCGTTCCCTCGGCGATGACCGTTCCGCCTCCGTCTCCGCCCTCGGGCCCCATGTCGATGATGTAGTCCGCAGTCTTGATCACATCAAGGTTGTGCTCGATCACGATGACAGTGTTCCCGCTGTCTGAGAGCCTGCGGAGGATGTTGACCAGCTTGTGGACGTCCGCGAAGTGCAGTCCGGTGGTGGGCTCGTCAAGGATATAGACGGTCTTCCCGGTGCCCCTGCGGCTCAGCTCTGTGGCGAGCTTGATGCGCTGCGCCTCGCCGCCGGAGAGCTCCGTGCTGGGCTGCCCCAGCCGGATATAGGAAAGACCCACGTCGTAGAGCGTCTGTATCTTCCGGGCGATGGTGGGCACATTCTTAAAGAATTCCAGGGCCTCCTCCACCGTCATGTTCAGGACGTCGTAAATGGACTTACCTTTGTATTTTACATCAAGAGTCTCGCGGTTGTAACGCTTTCCGCGGCAGACTTCGCAGGGCACGTAGACATCCGGCAGGAAATGCATCTCGATCTTGATGATGCCGTCGCCGGTGCAGGCTTCGCAGCGTCCGCCCTTCACGTTGAAGCTGAAGCGTCCCTTCCCGTAGCCCTTGGCCTTGGCGTCCGCCGTCGCCGCGAAGAGGTCGCGGATCATGTCGAAGACACCGGTGTAGGTCGCCGGATTGCTCCGGGGCGTGCGGCCGATGGGGCTCTGGTCAATGGCGATGACCTTGTCCAGCTTCTCCAGTCCCTCGATGGACCCGAACTTTCCGGGGATCTCGTGGGCCCGGTTCAGCCGCTTTGCCAGGTATTTGTACAGGATCTCGTTCACCAGGGAGGACTTTCCCGAGCCTGACACGCCGGTCACACAGGTCATGATCCCCAGAGGGAAGCTCACATCGATGTTTTTCAGGTTGTGTTCCTGCGCTCCCCGGACCGTCAGCCATCCGGCGGGCTCCCTGCGCTTCTCCGGCACCGGGATCTTCAGCTTCCCTGCCAGATACTGCCCTGTGATACTGTTTTCGCATTTCTCCAGGTCCGCGGCCGTGCCCTCGGCGATGATCCGTCCGCCGTGTTCTCCGGCGCCCGGGCCGATGTCGACGATCCAGTCCGCGGCACGCATGGTGTCCTCGTCGTGCTCCACCACGATCACGGTATTCCCCAGGTCCCGCAGATGCTTAAGCGTTCCCAGCAGCTTGTCATTGTCTCTCTGGTGGAGGCCGATGCTGGGCTCGTCCAGGATGTAGGCGACACCCACCAGTCCCGACCCGATCTGGGTCGCCAGCCGGATACGCTGGGCTTCCCCGCCGGACAGGGATTCGGTGGCCCGGGACAGTGTCAGGTAGTCCAGGCCCACATCGATCAGGAAGGTCACCCGGTTCCGGATCTCCTTCAGGATCTGGGCGCCGATCATCTGCTGCATCTCCGAGAGTTCCAGACGGTCCAGGAACATCCGGAATTTGGTGATGGACATATCCGTGGCATCGTAGATGTTGATGCCGCCCACGGTCACCGCAAGACTCGATTTCTTCAGGCGCTTTCCGCCGCACTCCGTGCAGGGGGAGAAGCGCATGAAGGTCTCATACTCTGCCTTCATGCTGTCGGAGAAGGTCTCCCGGTAGCGTCGGTTCTCATTCTCGATCAGGCCCTCGAAGGCGACGTCGTAGACGCCTTCCCCCCGCTGGCTCCTGTAACGGACCTTGATCTCCTCTCCGCCGGTCCCGTTGATCAGGATATCCCGGATCCGCTCCGGATAATCACGGAAGGGCGTGTCCAGGCTGAAACCGTAATGCTCCGCCAGCGCTACGAGGACGGCGTTCGTAAAGCTCCCCTCCTTTGCGGAGGAGGCCCAGCCGGGGGCGATGATGGCGCCCTGGCTGATGGACAGACTCTCGTCCGGGATCATCAGTTCCGTGGAAAACTCCATCTTGTAGCCCAGTCCTGCGCAGACCGGACAGGCGCCGAAAGGATTGTTGAAGGAAAAGCTCCGGGGCTCCACCTCCTCGATGGAGATCCCGCAGTCCGGACAGGCGAAGCTCTGGGAGAAGTTCAGCATCTCCCCCCCGACCACCTCCACCATGGCGGTACCGCCGGTCAGGGCCAGAGCAGTCTCCAGAGAGTCCGTGAGACGCTTCTGTATTCCTTCCCGGATCACAAGACGGTCCACCACTACCTCGATGGAGTGCTTGATGTTCTTGTCGAGGACGATGTCCTCGGAAAGCTCATACAGGTTTCCGTCGACCCGGACGCGGACGTAGCCGCTCTTCTTTGCCTGGGCAAGGATCTTCTCGTGCCGGCCCTTTTTTCCCCGGACCATCGGCGCCAGAAGCTGGATCCTTGTCTTTTCCGGAAGTTTCAGCACCTGGTCCACCATCTGGTCGATGGACTGCTTCATGATAGGCTTTCCGCAGTTCGGACAGTGAGGGATGCCGATCCGGGCGTACAGAAGACGCATGTAGTCGTAGATCTCCGTCACCGTGCCCACGGTGGAACGGGGGTTCCGGTTCGTGCTCTTCTGGTCGATGGAAATGGAAGGGGAAAGGCCCTCGATGCTCTCCACGTTCGGCTTCTCCATCCGGCCCAGGAACATCCGGGCATAGGAAGAAAGCGACTCCATATAGCGCCGCTGCCCTTCCGCGTAGATCGTGTCAAACGCGAGACTCGATTTTCCGGAACCGGAGAGGCCTGTCAGGACCACCAGTTCCTCCCGCGGAATGTTCAGGGACACGTTCTTCAGATTGTGCTCCGACGCCCCGCGGATCTTAATATACTGTTTCCCCATATCGTCTCCCTGCCTGTAATCTTCATTATTCTGCACCCTCATACCGGTGTCCGGTGAACAAGTTTCCCGTTCAGATTCTGCCCGCATTTCCAGGGGTGCTGAATAATTAACATTGTAGCACACAGAACATATGTTTGAAAGAGAAAAACGCCGCGGAAGGATGCGCCCCCCGCGGCATTTTTCTGTTCAGTCAGTATTATCTTCTTCCTGGAATCCCTCCCGGATCTCAAAGCACCTTGCTGAGGAAGGATCTCAGACGCTCATCCTTCGGGTGCGCAAAGAACTCGGACGGCTCATTCTCCTCAAGGAAGTAACCGTTCTCGAGGAACATGACACGGTTCGAGACCTCTCTCGCAAATCCCATCTCATGGGTGACCACCACCATGGTCATCTTCTGCTCCGCAAGATCCTTCATGACGTTCAGAACTTCTCCGACCATCTCCGGATCCAGCGCGGAGGTCGGCTCGTCGAAAAGCATGACTTCCGGTCTCATGCAGAGTGCCCGGACAATGGCGATACGCTGCTGCTGTCCGCCGGACAGCTGGCTCGGATAGGAGTCTGCACGGTCCGCAAGACCGACCTTCCTCAGGAGATCCAGCGCGTGCTCCTTCGCCTCCTCTTCCTTGAGGCCCTGCAGTTTCGTGGGCGCCAGCGTCAGGTTCCGCATGATATTCATATGCGGGAACAGGTTGAACTGCTGGAACACCATACCCATTCTCTGACGGTGCTTGTCGATGTCCGTCTTCGGATCGCAGATGTTGACTCCGTCAAAAATGATCTCGCCGCCGGTGGGCTCCTCGAGCCGGTTCAGGCAGCGGAGGAAGGTGGATTTTCCGGAGCCGGAGGGTCCGATGACGCAGACCACATCGCCCTGGTCGATATCCACCGTGATGTGCTTCAGAACTTCATGGTCCCCGAATGCCTTGCAGAGATCCCGGACCTGGATGATGGGCTGCGGTGTGTCGACACCGTTTTTGATCTCAGCGCTCACTCTTCTTCAGCCTCCTTTCCAGCAGTTTCACACCCTGGGCGAACAGCATGACCAGGATGAGGTAGATCAGCGCGACCGCCATCAGAGGCATGAACGCGGAGTAGGTCCGGCTGCGGATGATGTCGCCGCCCTTGGTCAGATCCTCGAGGGCAATGTAGCCTGCGACCGAAGTCTCCTTCAGGAGGACGATGAACTCGTTGGCCAGGGTCGGAATGACGTTCTTGAATGCCTGGGGCATGATGATGTTCGTCATGGTCTCACGGTAGTTGAAGCCAAGGCTGCGGCCTGCCTCAAACTGTCCGCGGGGAATCGACTGGATTCCGGAGCGGAAGATCTCTGCCTGATAGGCGCCCGAGTTGATTCCGAAGGCCAGGATCGCGACAAAAGACTTGTCGATCCGGACAGAGCCGAAGATGACGAAGTAGATGATCATCAGCTGGACAACGACAGGCGTTCCGCGGATGACCAGCAGATAAAGGCTGGTGATGGCGTTCAGGATCTTCAGCTTCCCGGTGTTCTCATAGGTGCTGCGGATCATGGCGATGACGAAGCCGATCGCAAGACCCAGAAGTACCGCGAAGAAAGTGATCTTCAGTGTGACTGCAAGACCGTTCGTCAGGTACTTCCAGCGGTCGTCCTTGATAAAATTCAGGACAAATGACTCATAAAGACTCTGCATGGATATGGATTCTCCTTCTGGAAGAAAATACGGACCCCCGGTCCGGAAAGATAACAGGCCGGGGGTCCCGCTTCACAATGATTCAGTCAGCGTTGATATACTTCGCGACGATCGCGTCGAGGGTTCCGTCTGCCTTCAGCTCTCCGATGGCCTTGTTGACTGCATCAAGAAGCTCGGTGTTGCCCTTGCGGATCGCGATGGCATACTCTTCGTCGGTGTAGGACTCGTCAAGGATCTTCAGGCCGGGAACTTCGCTGATGTACTTCTTCGCCGGCTCGCCGTCGATGACGACTGCGTCGATCTTGGTCTGGGACAGAGCCTGGACAGCCTCCATACCCTTTGCGTAGCGCTCGACACACTCATCGCCCAGGTCTCCGGTAACATAGATGTCGCCGGTGGTTCCGGTCTGGACGCCGACCTTCTTGCCCTTCAGGTCGTCAAAGCCCTTGACCTCGGAATCCTCGGTCACGATGATGACCTGGGATGCCTTCGCGTAGGTCTCGGAGAAGTCGACGTTCTGCTTGCGGTCCTCGGTGACCGTCATGCCTGCCGCGCCGATGTCCGCCTTGCCGGAAGAGATCTCCGGAATGATGGAATCGAAAGCAATGTCCTCGATCTCCAGTTCCAGGCCCATCTTCTCGGCGATGGCTGCGCAGATGTCCGCATCGATGCCGACGATGGTGTTGTTGTCATGATACTCATAGGGCGGGAACTCCGCGTTGGTGCACATGACCAGCTTGCCTTCCTGGACCGTCTTCACTGCCGCCGGTGCTGCCTCAGCTGCCTTGGTCTCAGCTGCCGCTGCAGCAGTGGCTGCCGGTGCCGCAGTGGTTGCCGTTGCGGAGGAACCGCCGCAGGCAGTCATTGCCAGCATGGCCGCCGCCAGAAGAATGCTCATACCTTTTTTCATAATTATTACCTCCTGTTGCAATTGTTTTTCAATTTTTATTCCGCCTGCAGGGCGATGCATTGCCGCGCGGTGCCGCCGCATCAATTTTTGCACAATTCGGCAAATTACACTGCAAGCCCGAATAAATAACATTATAACCGTATTTTCATGAATAACAAGTGCCGCAGCCGATTTCCTGCCGGCTGCGGCACCTTGTATTACTCTGCGATTGCTTTCAGCGCGGCCTCCAGCTGCGCGTCTTTTTCGCTGCCGATCACATCGTCCTCACCGGGTTCTGCCTTGATATCCGGCTCGATCCCTTTGCCGTGAAGATCAAATCCGTTCGGCGTGTAGTAATGCTGCGTCGTGATCTTCACCGCGCTGCCGTCCCCGAGGGGCAGGACAAACTGCACGATGCCCTTGCCGAAGCTGGTGGTCCCCACAAGCTTTGCCTTGCCGTAATCCTTGTAGGCACCGGCAAAGATCTCCGAAGCGCTGGCGGAATGCCCGTTGATCAGGATCGCTGTCGGGATGTCCACTTCATGGTCATCCGTGGCGTAGAACTTTTCGCCGACGCCGCTTCTGCCGGCCGTGTAGACCAGAAGTCCGTCGGGCAGCATGTAATCAAGCATCCTGGTGGCGGACTGGACGACGCCGCCCGGATTGTTCCGGAGGTCGATGACCAGACTGGTCATTCCCTGCTCCGTGAGCTCATTGACCGCCTTCTCAAACTGGTCCGGAGTGACGATGTCAAACTGGGAGACCGCAATGTATCCCGCCTTGTTGTCCAGCATCTTCCACTCCACAGTGGGGGTGTCGATGCTCTTGCGGGTGATGTTCAGCGTGACTTCCTCCCGCTTCTCACCGCGGAGCACGACCAGCTCAACTTCCGTGTTTTCCGGGCCGCGGATATAGGTCGAAACAAAGTAGTCCAGATCCTCTCCGGTGATCTCATGGCCGTCCGCCGAGACGAGGATGTCCCCGTCCTTCAGTCCGGCCTCCTCCGCAGGTGATCCGCGGAAGACCTTCAGAACTGTGCAGATCTTCGTGTCCGGATCCTGGGAAAGCAGGGCGCCGATGCCGGAGTAGGTTCCTGAAGTCTCCTCCGTCAGCTGCGCGTACTCCTTCTCGGTATAGTAAACGGAATAGGGGTCGCCGAGTCCCTCCATCATGCCGCTGTAAATGCCCTCCTCCACTGCCACCGGGTCCTCGTCAAAGAGGTAGTTCCGGCTGATGACCTTCTGGAGGAGCCGGATCTTTGCCGTGATCCGGTCATAATCCAGGTTCTCGGGATTCGGTTCCACCGGCTTTTCCGGCTTCACCGTGACCTCGCCATGCGTTCCCGCGGCATTGCTGAAACCGAATTCCTGGCGGACGAACCACTGGAAAAAGGTTCCCGCAGCGACCGCGCCTATCAGAAGCGCCACAGCAAACCCCATCAGGAAACCCGGCAGGAACCCGATCCTTCTTTTCTTCTTTTCCGCCCTCTGTGCTGCATCCGGCGCCGCTGCAGGAGCTCCCCCCTGCAGAGCCTCTCCGGCGGCTGCTTCCTTTACTTCCGTATCCGCGGACACGGTGTTCATGTCCTTCTGTTCTTCCATGGATCTCAGATCCTGTCCTTTCTTAATACAATTACATACCTGCTCACACACGGCACCCTCTGCACCGGGATGCTGAATGATTATAAACTTACGGGCTCACATACTTGCTCGGATTCAGATATGATCCGTTGGCCCGGATCCCGAAATGGAGATGAGGTCCGGTGGAATAACCGGTGGAACCCACCTTTCCGATGGTCTGTCCGGCCTTCACCGTCTGCCCGACGCTGACGTTCAGCTTGGAGCAGTGCATATAGAGTGTATAGATCCCCCCTCCGTGACTCAGCATGATATAATTGCCCGCCGAGCCGGAATAAGTGGCCGTGACGACCTCGCCCGCGGCTGCCGCGACGATGGCGGAGCCGGTCGGAGCGCCGATATCGATACCGTTATGGTAGGTGCTTGCGCCCTTCGTCGGAGATTTGCGGCTTCCGAAACCGGAGGTGATGCGTCCGCTTGCCGGGCAGGGCCAGCGGAACCGGATGTCTCCCAGAGAGACAGTCGCCTGCCGTTTTTTCGCCGCGGCAGCAGCCCTGGCAGCTGCCTCCGCTGCCTTCCGCTCTTCCTCCTCACGTTTTTTGATCTGGGCCTCGACTGCCTTGATGGCATCCTCCTGGGCAGCGATGTCTTTATTGTAATCGCTCAGCTCACTTTCAGCTTCGCTGATCTGGGCCGTGTATCTCGAGAGTTCCTTCTTCTTTTCCGCCAGAAGGGTCTTCGAGGATTCCTGCTTTGCCTCCTGGTCGGTCTTCAGGCCCTCCAGTGTTTCGATCTCCGCCTCGACACCGGCTTTCTTATCCTCGATCTCCACACAGGTCGCCTCATAGGCGTCCAGCTGGGCCCGGTCATACTCCGAGATCTTTTCGATATACTCGGCATGATTGAAAAAGTCCGTCAGGTTCCGGGCGTTCAGAAGCATGTCCAGGAATCCGGTCTCTCCTTTTTCATACATGTACTTGATCCGGAGCTTCATGTCCGCGAACTGTCTGTCCGCAGTCTCTTCCGCAGCGGCGAGGTCTGTCTTCAGGCCCTCGACCTCCGTCTCCTTGGTCCCGATCTCCCCGTCCAGGCGCTCGATCTCATCGGCGATCTCGGAAAGGGTGTTGTCCAGCTCCCGCATATAAGCGGCGACATCGGCCTTGAGCCCGTTCAGTCGGTTGATGGTGCCCTGGGTCTTCTTCTTTTCCTCTTCCAGCTTTTTCTTCTTTTCCGCGGCAGCGTCCAGTTTTTTCTGCTCCTCCGCGTTCGCCTTTGCGAAGGCCGGCACCGACGGCTGTGACGCCAGCACTGCCCCGCAGAGGACTGCGGCGGCGATCCGGATGATCCGATTTCGTATCATACCTGCACCTCCCGTTCAGACTCTGAGGTTCCTGCAGATCGTGACGTAGCTGACCAGGAAGCCGATTCCCGCGCCCAGGCCCAGTGCCGCGCCTGCCATGGTCGGGAAGACCTCCGAAAGGGGCAGGAAGCGGAAGATGTCGGACAGGACGCTGAAGCGTTCCGTGAGATACACCAGCACTTTCCGGTAGATCGCGGAGACCAGCAGCAGCGGGACGATCGCCCCGATCAGCCCGATCAGCGTTCCCTCGATCACGAAGGGCGCGCGGATCATGCCGTTGGTCGCGCCGATGAGGCGCATGATCTCATTCTCGTTTCTCCGGAACGCGGCAGCCACCGTGATGGTGTTGCTGATCAGGAAGACCGCGACCAGGAGCAGGATGAGGATGATGCCGCCGGAAAGCAGGGTGATGACCCGGTTCAGGCGGATCAGGCTCGAGACCGCGCTGCTGGAATAATTGACTGCACGGACGCCGGGCTGCTCCTTCAGCCACGCCACCAGACCCTCCTGCTGCTGGATATCGTTGATCAGGATATTCCAGGAAGCGCTTCCCGCCAGGGGGTTGTCCTGTTCAAATCCGGCCGCCAGTTCTTCCCTCCCCGCAAAATACTCAGTTTTGAACTCGTTCCACGCCTCGTCCGCGGACACAAATTCCATCTCCCGGACCTCCGGCCTTTTTCCGATCTCCTCTCCGATCTCCCGGATCTTTTCCTCCGGAAGAGACTCGTCGAAGAGCACCGTGATTCCCAGGTTGCTCTCCGCGTTCTTCACGACATAGTCCAGGTTTTTTACAATAGAAAAGAACATGCAGAACAAAAAAATACATGCCGAAACAGTCGCCGCGCTTGCAAGCGAGAACTTCAGATTCCGGCATATATTTCTCAGGCCCTGCTTTACGCAGTAGCCAATGGTGTTTAGATTCATGAACTCAGAGCTCCTCGTCGCTTCTCAGCGTCCCCTTATCCAGGATGACGACTCTTTTTTTCATTTTCGCCACGATATCCGCGGAATGGGTGATCACGACGACCGTCGTCCCGGATTCGTTGATCTCCTCCAGAAGACGCATGATATCCTCCGCAGTCTTCGCGTCCAGATTTCCCGTGGGCTCGTCCGCCAGCAGAAGCTTCGGCCGGTTCACCAGGGCTCTGGCGATGGCGACGCGCTGCTGCTCTCCGCCGGAAAGTTCCCGGACATTCGCCTTGTACTTTGCGGAAAGCCCCACCCTGCGGAGGACCTCCGGAACATTTTCCCGGATCTCCGCAGTGCTCTTTCCGATCACGCGCTGGGCAAAAGCGACATTTTCATAGACATTCAGATGCTTCAGGAGACGGAAATCCTGAAAGACCACACCGATGGTCCTCCTGTATTTCGGGACGTTTCTTCTGGACAGTCTGTTCAGGTCCACGTCATTTACCACCAGGGTTCCCTCGGTGGGATCCGTCTCCTTCATCAGGAGACGCAGAAGCGTCGATTTTCCGGCGCCCGAGCGTCCCATGATAAACACAAATTCCCCGTCCCGGATGGTAAGCGTTACGTTCTTCAGCGCGCGCTTTCCCCGTTCATAGGATTTGCTGACATTGTTCAGTTCGATCATAGGCAGTTCCTCTGCCTCCTTGGTTCATCCGTTCTTATTTCAGTAATCAATAGATTCCATGTACTTCATGTACTTGACGACCATCAGGGCGATCTTGAAGGTGATGGCGTCCTCAAACACCCGGAGATCCAGGCCCGTCGTCTTCTGAAGCTTGTCAAGACGGTAGACCAGCGTGTTTCTGTGGATGTACAGCTGGCGGGAGGTCTCGGAAACGTTCAGGCTGTTCTCAAAAAACTTGTTGATGGTCTGCAGCGTCTCTTCGTCGAAATCATCCGGGTTCTTGCCCTCGAAGATCTCCCGGATGAACATCCTGCAGAGCGGGATAGGCAGCTGGTAGATCAGGCGGCCTATGCCAAGACGGTTGTACGCCACCACGCTCTGTCCGCTGTAGAAGATCTTTCCGACGTCCAGCGCCATCTTGGCTTCCTTGTAGGACCGGGAGACTTCCTTGATCTCGCTGACGATCGTTCCGTAGGCGATGTTGACGTTCGTGATGTCCTCGCCCCGGAGACCGGTCAGGATCTCCTCCGCGACCTTGTCCAGATCCTCGTAGCCCTCATCCTCCAGAAGCTCCTTGACGAGGATGATGTTCCTGCCGTCGACAGCCGTGACAAAATCACGGATCCTTCCGGTAAAGAAGCTGCGGACCGTCTCCAGGATATTGATATCCCGGTCGTTCCTGGTCTCAATGATATAGACCACGCGGCGCACGTCCGTATCGATGTGCAGCTTCTTCGCGCGGTTGTAGATATCCACCAGCAGCAGGTTGTCCAGCAGCAGGTTCTTGATGAAGTTGTCCTTGTCAAAGCGCTCCTTGTAGGCTGTCAGGAGATTCTGCAGCTGGAACGCGGCGAGCTTTCCGACCATATAGACGTCGTCGCTGGCTCCTTCCGCGAGAAGCACATACTCCAGCTGGGCTTCATCGAACACCTTGAAGAACTGGCATCCGTTCACCAGCTGGGACTCCGCGGGAGATTCCGCAAAGGCAAGCGCTGCGCTCTCAAAGGCTTCTGCTCCGGGGAATGTGCTGGCAATAATCTTGCCGTCCACATCTGTGATGCACAGGTCGATCCTCGAAATCGTCTTCAGACCTT
>Ga0310695_10006919_pt1 | contig 18411 bp, 14 predicted proteins | sample RumenRJG_04DNA_FD_203882 | JGI IMG/M metagenome (GOLD analysis project Ga0310695, IMG submission 203882) | Bovine rumen microbial communities from Lethbridge, Alberta, Canada - RJG_04 (v2) (version 2) | ecosystem: Host-associated > Mammals > Digestive system > Stomach > Rumen | place: Canada...
TTTCGCAAAGACCAGGAAGGTATCGAGGCTCTCACATGGTGGCGCGACAGATGCATCGAATGGTGCTATGCAAGAATTGAAGACAACCGATTTGGCGATCAGAAGTATCTCGACGAATTTCCTAAAAGATGGAAGAATATCTATGTTGTGAAGAATCTGGGCGTAGGTATTGCACCTTGGAATATGCATCGCTACCAATATACTGACGACCTTCTTTCATTCCGAGGCATAACATATCCATTTGTGTTCTTCCATATGCATGGCGTGCAGGTGGATGTTGAAAGCACAAAGCTAACGCTCAAGAGCAAAGATGCCCAACTTTCAGAAGCATGTGTCCGACTGTTCTATCAGCCCTATGCTGAATTGTTAAAACACGTGCTGAACACCTATATGGGATACCATATCGACAGCATTGATATACAAGACATGTCTCAATTGAAGGTTTGGGAATACAAACTTAGAAGTATGGTTAGAAATAAAAAAATAGTGAGATGGCTCTACTATTCTCTTTTGAAAAAGAGTTCTAAGGGACATGGAACAAAGCTTTAAAACTAAAAGTTTACACTTAACATTTTGCAAAGTCGAATATATTCTGTATCTTTGCAGCCCACAACGTAGAATCAAATGAAGATATCCATCATTACAACCACCTACAACAGCGCATCAACTGTGGAAGACACATTCCGCAGTTTGTTACGTCAAAGATACCAAGATATAGAGTATATCGTGGTTGATGGTTGTTCTACCGATGGGACCATTGATATCATCAAGCGATACGAGCCTCAGTTTGAGGGCAAGATGAAATGGATATCTGAAAAGGACGAAGGCATCTACGACGCCATGAATAAAGGTTTCGCCATGGCAACTGGTGATGTAATCGGAATCCTTAACAGCGATGATTTCTATACGGCTGATGATATATTAAATAAGGTGGCTGACACCATGAGCAAGGACGACAGTCTGGATGCAGTTTATGGCGACATCCATTATGTACATCCCGATGACTTGCAGAAGAGCATACGCTACTATTCCTCGAAACCATTCCGCCGTATTTGGATGCGCTTTGGTTTTATGCCTGCCCACCCTGCTTTCTATTGCAAACGGGCAATCTATGAGAAATACGGAGCTTTTGACCTGGAATTCCCTGTCTCCGCTGACTTTGAGAACCTGTTGCGGCTTATCTTTGTTCACAAGATCAAGACTAAATACATTGAGGCAGACTTCGTTACCATGCGAACAGGAGGTATGTCTTCAAGCGGTTTAAGAAGTCTGAAAGCTGGTCTGAGGGATCGTTCTAAGGCTTTGAAGAAAAACAACGTATATTCCAACAAGTTGTTTCTCTTCTCCCTTTATATATATAAATATGTGAAGATGCAGCTTCACAAGTGGCAAAACTGATCATTCCACAAATCATCCTCTTTTTTTTATCGTGGCAAAAAATCTTTCCCATTGTTATTATTGTCTAATACGCTGATGCTCAGAGCATAACGTTTTTAGAAAACATCAGATAGCAAAAAAAGGGATTTTTCATGCATATTTTTGCCTCTGTGAAATACAATATTTCATGACTTTGTAGGTTTATAATATATGATAGCGAATCTTATTCTGCGAATGAGTCCATATACAGAAGTACCTACTCCGTTTATCAAAGACGGCATGAACGAATTTGAGCGAAACACGAAACGAGCTTTGGATTTCGTGGTAGCTATTGTCGCCCTTATCGTTTTCTCGCCGCTTTTCTTGATTTGTTATATTGCTGTGAGAAGAGAAGATGGCGGTCCCGCTATATTCAAGCAGGAGCGTATAGGGCGATTTGGACGGCCATTTATGATTTATAAATTCCGCAGTATGAGAATGGATGCAGAGAAAGACGGACCAGCACTTTATCAGCATGAAAACGACACCAGGATGACAAAAGTAGGTAAATTCCTGCGTGACCATCATTTGGACGAACTTCCCCAGTTGTGGAACGTGGTGAAAGGCGATATGGCCTTTATCGGCCCACGTCCGGAGCGCGAGTATTTCATTGAAAAGATTATGGACAGAGATCCCCGCTACAGATATCTTTTTCAAATACGTCCTGGTGTAACCTCTTATGCTACACTTTATAATGGCTACACGGATACGATGGAGAAAATGCTGCGTCGACTGGAGTTGGATCTCTATTATCTGGAGCACCGCTCTTGGTGGTTTGATGCTAAAATTCTGCTGAAGACCTTTATCAACATCGTTTTCGGAAAGAAATTCTGATAACAGCAACTCTCCGCAACCGCTATCAGGATTTCACGGAATCCATAAATATCATTATATCAACTTGTTACGGGTGAAGGTAAACCTTCACTTTCCCTTCTATATTGGAAGCCCTGTAATTAGGGCCTAATCACTTCGCTTTTTCGTCATTTTTGAAGAGTGATTAGGCCCTAATTACGCTTGAAAAGTTACATCTTTTTAAAACGTAGTCTGAATACCCCGTTATTGAGAATCATATTGGAACTGGAAAGAGACTCCACGTTAAAGGCTTCTTCCAAACTGTTTATTCCTACCTTCCCCAACGTTACCAGGTCATCATAAGGTTCATCTCCGTCTTTACGATTAGAAAGATATGGCTGATTCACAATCAGTTTTCCGTCAGTATGGTTAAAGCGGAAAAACATTTCAGGTACGCCATAGGTATGATCGATGATTTCCATCATGTTCACCTGAAAGGCCCAGAATACCAAATCATCTGACATATCCTTTACGCCGCCAGTGGAAAGAGTGTCCACACTGACCAGATGCCATTGACCATCAAGATTCCCATTATGGGAGGTCTCCAATTCGCAACTCGTGAGAAATTGGGAAAACGAGAAGACGAATAGAAATTGAAAAAATGAGAAAATGAGAACCAACGGTCGCTGGCCGAAGGGAAAAGCAAAATGAGAAATAGCTTGACGGTTATTCTCTGCTTTGAAATATTGGGAGATTATCTTTTTCATCTTGGTCTGCTTGTTAAAAATCCTGTTTTGGTAATTGTCAATTGGAAGCCGGTATTATCGCCACGAATCTTTCCGAAGTCCATGGCATAAGCACCCTTCACACTCCATCCACGAAGTTTGGGTTGCGTAAAGTGATAGTCGGCCTCTACTAAGAGACTAGTATTATAACGACGATGGGCATAGGGACTTCCATAAGTACCGAGTCCGTCCTGCCATGAAGCTAGAATTCTATAACCAAGATTTTCCAGAATGTTACCATCAACACCCAGGTGCAAAGCAATGAAACGATTGTTTTCTACCTGTATCAATCCATCTTCATTATAAATCGGTGAGAGATAAAGCGGATTGCCCATCACCTGTCCCCAATGTTGCCATCCTGAAGTGATGTAGTGATTATAGAAATTATCACGTCCGCTGATATGGTCTTGGATGGTGGCATTATGATCATGATAGATTGGCCCGCTCTGGTATTTAGTATATACATATTCAAACACGATGTCACGGAGCCAAGAGCCATATTTCAGATTCAGTTCTCCCCCCAAAAGGCAATCCTTGAAATCATAAACCAGGAAACGGCGTTTCTTCTTCACATTCCACTCTTCGCCTTCACCATAGCCATCGTAATCTACCTGCAGCATAGAGGAATGGTCCTCAAAATACTTGTCGGCATAAACACTGAAACGCCAGGTGTCAGTATCATAGTTAACTCGCATAAGCCAGCTGCCAAGATGGTTACCTTCTTCATTCATCCATGCCGTGCCTTGCTCTACCACATCACCACCACCGGGAATAAATGCACGGTAAAGAGCTTTCAGATTTGAGCGTGACTTAATAGGAGTCATCACACCATCCTTCATTTGCCATGATGTTCCACCAAACATGCAGGCCATTTCCAAGCCCAGTTCTACGGAAAGAGGGAAGAAGACATCCTCATTGCCAATCTTCAGATAACCGGCCTTGGAATGGTAAAGTACATCTTCTGTGTATTTCTTATTTCTCTGTGTAAAATCAGCCTGCCAGTTGTCATCAGTAGTTTTTCCATAAGCAATATGTCCCTTCAGATGAACCCAACCATTAAAGATGGGAAGTGTCCAATAATCTGGCAACGCCAAACGGACCTGTGGTACGGGTCTGGCATTGATACCTAATGTCTGCGAACCGCTGGAAAGCAGATTATTCTTCAGTTCCATAGGATATTCCTTGCTACCGATGGAGAGCGTTCCATGCAACCAGCGGCCTTCCACAAAAGCTTGCTGAACGATTGGCTTACTTGTATAATGATAGGCTCCGGCCACATCAAGTCCATAGCCGATACCCCAACGGCGTGCCGAATCAACAGCCAGCGGACGAATCACGGCAGCACGTACGTATCCATTGGTCTTCTCAAGCGATGAAAGTCCATATTTATTTGCATTAAGCCATAGCGGAGTTTTGTTGTCGGAAACACTGACTTGCGCCTCGGCTTTGTATTCAATTCCCTTCAAGGGCTTCAGGCCGCCTTCATATTGGCCATAGGCAGCAGTTACACCCAAAAATATCAGGAATGACAGGTATTTTCTCATTCTCACCTTAATTTATTCTATAAAATAAACGATAAAAAAGGGAGATTATTACATTATAGGGAAAATCCCCGACGAAGTAGGGAAAATCCTTTTGGAGGTTTTCTTTTTCAACTTATCTTTGCACCAGATAAAGAATCAAACGAATTATAAACATTTTAAACCATACGATTATGAAAAAGTTGATGATGACGCTGATTGCAATGGTGACAATGACCATCTCAGCACAGGCAATGAGTTACGAGCAGGCCCGCGAGCAGGCCTTGTTCCTGACTGACAAAATGGCTTATGAGCTGAACCTCACGGAGGACCAGTATGAGGCCGCCTACGAGGTGAACCTTGACTACTTGCTCGGTGTTGAATCACAGGCTGACCTCTACGGAGACTATTGGATTCGCCGTAATCTTGACCTGAGCTATATCCTGCTCGACTGGCAATACAATGCCTTCTGTGCAGCAAGCTATTTCTATCGTCCTCTCTACTGGGACGCTGGCTACTGGCACTTCGGCATCTATGCCCGTTATCCGCATCGCACTTATTTCTACTTCGGTCGTCCTAGCTTCTGGTACACCTATCGCGGCGGCCATGCCTGGCACCGTGTGGGAGGACGTGGATGGTATCACGGACGTACCTTCGGTCGCGACCATCGTATTGCCACCAACCATCGTGGTTTCGGTATGAGAAACGGATTTGATCGTGGTGACTTCCGCGGACGTTCCGGAAACTTCAGCCCAAACAACAGGGATTACAATCGTGGCAACAGGAGCATCGAAAGAGGCCGTAGCAATGGAAGTTTCAACCGCAGTGACAGAAATATGAATCGTGGTGACAGAAGCATCGACAGAAGTCGCAGCAATGGCAGCTTCAACCACGGGAACAGAGATATCAACCGCAGCAACGGAAGTATCGAAAGAAGCCGCAGCAATGGCAGTGGAAGTTTCAACCGCGGAAACAGCACCATGAGAAGCAGAGGTAATAGTGACGGCGTTTACAACCGCATGAGCAGCACTCGTCAGGCTAACCGTTTAGAGATTGACCGCAGTTCAAGATCTTCCAACCACTCTTTCTCTACAAACCGTAGTTCAATGAGCCGTAGCAGTTCAATAGGTCGCAGCAGCGCTCCCAGCCGCAGTTCAGGTTCGTTCAGCAGCGGTAGCCACAGAAGCAGTGGTTCGTTCAGCAGCGGAGGACACATAGGTGGTGGTTCGTTCGGCGGCGGTGGTCACAGCCATGGAGGCGGTCACAGCGGAGGACACGGCGGACGCAGATAAGAAACACTCCAATAGAAACACGAAAAAGCAATGTATGATAGGATTAAGGTAATTAAGATTGTGTATTGAGAGTCATAATTTGAGAACGCGAACTTCAGCGTTGGCCATGCGGGGAATCTCCCGCATGGTTTTTTTGTGATAGACCGCCTGTATAGCCTTGTTGATGATACCATGCCCCACAGCCAGCACAATCTTATCCTGATACTGCTCTTTTATGAAATCAAGAAAACGTCTTGCACGTGACTTTAGTTCCTCAATACTCTCAATATCATCAGGCCAGACTTCATCTTTCAAGTCTGGGATATATCGCCCCGTAAAACTACCCCAGTCACGCTCTCGCAATAAAGCAGTCTGTACCACTTCATCCTTTCGGGTCCCTGCAATGATCTGACAGGTATCCACCGAACGCTTTAAGTCGCTGCTGACAAAGAAATCAATATGCGTGTCAGCCATTTTCGCAGCCAGATCCTGCGCCTGAAGAATGCCTTCAGCCGTCAGTTCTCCCTGTGTCTGCCCCTGCATGATCTGATTCAGATTATCTACCGTCTGACCATGGCGTACAAGATAAAGTGTTGTCATACGGATGCAAAATTATATAAAATTACGAAAATAATTGGATTTATCAGAGGGATTTATTATTTTTGCATCAAAATTCCATCATTATGAGAATATTACAAAGTTCCATATTCCGTGCTTTGTTGGCCGTTGTATTCGGCTATCTGCTTGTGATGTACCGTAATGAGTTACTACATTGGACAACCGTTGCCTTTGGTGCACTCTTTTTCCTTTCAGGTTTGGTTTCTGTCATTGCGTATTACGCCGAAAAGCGGCGTGCCAACAATATTGCAGATCGGTTGCAAGCCATGTCGGAAATGCGTGGCAGTGAAATGGAAACACCCACAGAAGATACCATCAAGCGTTCTCTGTTACCGGCATTCCCCATAGTGGGCATAGGTAGCATGATTCTTGGTGTTATCCTGGCTATGATGCCTACCAACTTTGTACATGGGATGATGTATGTCATTGCTGGTCTTTTGGCTTTAGGTGCCATTAACATGATGTTCAATCTGGCTATGGCACGCCGATTCGCCTCTATCGGCTTCGGTTTCTGGATTATGCCAGTACTACTCCTTGTGCTGAGTATTCTCATGATAGTCAAGCCTGATCTCTTTGCCACCATGCCATTCCGCATCCTCGGTTGGGCACTCATCGTCTATGGCGTTATTGAATGTATAAATGCGACCAAGATTCATCAATGCCGCAAGCAATACGACCGCATCCAGGCAGCCCAGCAAGCTGCCGACAAGGCCGAGGCAGAAGACGCTATCATTGTAAGCGAAGAGAATGTGTAAGTGTAGAGTGTAGAGTGTTGAGTGTTGAGTGTAGAGTTATGATTACTTTTTAGAGTCCTATATAGAGATGCTAAATTGTAAATAGTAAATTGTCAAATAGTAAATCGTAATGACTATCATTGGAATTGCAGGAGGAACGGGCTCCGGAAAAACCACCGTTGTAAAGAAAATCGTAGAAGCACTGCCACCACACTGTGTGGCTGTGGTTCCCCTTGATTCTTATTATAATGACACAACGGGCATGACACCCGAAGAGCGCAGTCAGATTAACTTCGACCATCCCAATGCTTTCGACTGGCAACTGCTTCACAAACAGATAGCACAACTGAAGCGTGGCGAAGCCATTGAGCAGCCTACATACAGCTATGTGGAGAGTAACCGCCAGAAAGAAACCGTCCACGTGGAGCCCAAACCGGTTATTATCATCGAGGGCATCATGACACTTGTAGACCGCAAACTTCGCAACATGATGGATTTGAAAATCTTTGTGGATACCGACTCTGATGAACGACTTATCCGTAACATCTTGCGTGATGTTGTAGAACGCGGACGAACAGTGGATATGGTACTCAATCGTTATCTCTCAGTGCTGAAACCCATGCATGAGCAGTTTATCGAGCCCACCAAGAAATATGCCGACATCATCATCCCGCAAGGCGGCGAAAACCTGAAAGGCATCGGCATCATCTGCAAGTACATCGAGACCATTACCGAAAAGGAACATTTGGGATAAGCTTCCTTTAAAGAAGCCCGATCTCTTGGAACATACGTAAATAGAACGCAGCCTTGCGTTCTATTTTCATAGGATAGGCGCGCGAACTGCTGGGATGCAAGGGGGTTCGCTCACCATCTTATTTTCCTCCTCATGTATCGAATAGCGTTTCTCTTCCATTTCTAAATGATATGGTGGCAAAAATAATACTTTGGGGCATAACCTTCAACTTTTCGCAACGGAATTACAGAAAGGAAACAACTCCTATCCAAAGACTTCATCCCCGACTCCAACAAGTGAAGCCGGGGATGAAGTCGGAATAAAAAAACAAAAGCCTCCCCCCTTCGGGGGGGAGGTTGGAGGGGGCTTTCTTTTTTCAGTTCTTGCGTACGGGGCGCACGGATTGACCGTAGTGACGGCTGCGATAGCTGCGGTCCACGTTCCTGTACTTACTGTTGAAATACAGGTTAAAAGCGCTGCTCATGTTCCGCACGTAGGGCACAGAGGACCAATAGTAACCATCCGAGCTAGCATTTCCCAAGTCACCGTTCCAGCGGTATCCTGAGGCGGGAAGGAAAATAGAGGCACCGTTAGAACCCGTGAACCTTCTGCCAATTACGCCATTCTCCGTAATCCACTCTGTGGTGCAATAGTTTATCAATTCCTCCATCTGCTCCTCACTTGGCATCATCCAGGGACTTCCCCAATTGGCTGTGGCGGCATCATATTGGGTGCCGGCAATGTCCTTGCCGATGTCGTATGTAGTTTCCTTCCCATCAAGGTAATTATCGGAAGTATAGGAACTCTTCTCCGTGGTCTCGCCCCAGGCAAAGTAGCCGCCGTAGTCCTCGGGCTTCTGTGCCCCAACGTTGCAGCAGGCCCACTTCGTGCCAGAGGGCAGGCCGAGGTCAATCAGGTGAGGATGGTGAGAGTCGGGGCAGGAGGTGTAAGATGGAATGTCACCACCAGGTGCGCCCTGACCCTCGATTGAAACATACTGCGTACCATTCTCGGCATCAGAGAAAACACGGACTGCACTTCCTGTTCCTCCATTGGGGTTAGTCGGCTTGAAGATGACATCGAAGGTCTTGCTCTCACCGGCGGCAAGTGTAAATTCCTTTCCACTTTCGGGAATATCTATCTCTGTATGCTGCTCACTGACATTAAACGTCAGACTTGATGTTCCTACATTGCTGACCGTGAAATGTTCCGTCTTGCTTGTGCCCACAGGCACCGAACCAAAATCAATCTCCGTCGGTTCCACCTTGATGAGTTTCTGCACAACTTCATTGGTAACACTGACAAGAACGGCAGCGGTTTTCTGCGAACGCAAGTCTTTCAGGGTGACGGATGTAGAGCCACCATCTTTTTTGCCAACGATTTGTATATAATAGCTGCCTCCGTCTTGCTTCAGTTCGGCTGTGCATACCGATTTGTCCAGTACCGTTACCGTATAATCGCCCCAACCGCCATTGACGGCCACATTCTGCGCCTTATCCTTCTGCACCGTAATGGTGGTGGATTCCAAAGAAACGGGCTGGGGAACGGTGAATTCTGCGACGGGGGTTGCCTTGAACGTCTTAATATCTAACATTCTAAATGTTGGATAGCATTTATAGGTTTTATCGGGTGTCAAGTCTGAGATGTCTATTTCCAAAGGAGTTAATTCCCATGCCACTTCGTACCGATAAGGCTCGGTGGAAATATATTCTTTCTCAAGGTTTCCATCAACATCTTCGATTCTTAACCCCGGTTTACAGCTGACCAGGACATCTTTTGACACAGTTGAATAAAGACTGAAAGGATTCTTGAAAGTCCACACCCCATTGGTATATGCAGGCAGTTCGGGCATAGTAAAATGAGGAACTATATTATAACTGCCCCACTCCTTGATGGGTATCTTGAAAGATCCGTCAAGCGTCAGAAACTTCAGTGCTCCTATTTCACCTTTTATCTTCACATAATCCTTCACTTCGACCTTGGTGTCTTTGATGACATCATAGAAACTTGTTGGCTGGTCTTCCGTATCATACAAATTCAACTGAATGGTTCCTTTCGCCTCCCTGTCATATTCAGCGCCTATCGAAGCTTTAATAAGATTCTCGCTTACCACATGCGCCTTCAGTTGTAATGATATTCCCATGGCTGCACTTCCCTCTGCTTTCGCCGTGAGTTGCTGAACACTGACAGGGTCCTGAACATATCCATATTTAAGGTCTGAAAGAGTCAGGGATACAAGAGGATTAGCTATTAATAACGGTGTACTACCAGAATTGGTAAATCCTATATGTTGCCTAGCACTTGTCTTCGTTATAAGGTCAAGTTCTACATCACCTTCGAGTTTAAAGACCGGTGCTAACTCTATAGAAAAAACGACAGGACCAATATTGAAGGGTATTGTTAACTTAATATTGTCGAATTCGTGCTCATACCATTCTTTCTCTGCTTTTTCTTTATCTCCTTTCCCAAGAATGAAATTGGTTAAATATTCAGATGCGCCCTGGCTGACTTTTTGGAAATCACTCAGTTTAAAAGCAATAGTAAAAGAAAGATCTTTATGATTTAAGAACGCATCGGCAGAAAAGGAGTAAATCAAATCGTCGATATAAAAGCAATATGAGACAGTCAATGATGGTTTTTTAGACTTAACTTCCAAAATGCCCCCAAGCAGTTCAAGTTTCAAATCTGTTGGCAATTCTATGTTAGAATAGAGGCCTTGCCCTTCGAAGCTGACCAACGGGTCAGTCCATGCTTTTCTTGGAGCTCTGTGCATATCCAAAGCTTTACTGTTGGATTCATCTTCAGAAACACCTTTTCCTACAAGCACTAATTTCTTAAAGACCTCATTGAGGGCCACTTGTGAACATGTTATAATAATTTGGCCATTAACATTGCTTATACTTTCTACCTTTCCAGCAAAACCTTTTTCAAAAGGTGAATCAAAAACATCACTAATAACTACCTGACCAACACTTGGCAGCAAGGAGGTAGGTATAGAAGAGTTTAAGATGACGGAAAGGTTTTCTACGCTCACAGCATAGGGAAGATGATCCTCAGTGATATGGAAAATCCCTTCTTTAAACTCAGGTTTAGGTGCACGAAACCCTATGCTGTCGATGGCACTTATGGGAATGCGATAAACACTATCAGGGGTCCATACCTCTTGAACAACAATATCATCGTGTTCTACACCATCTAAGTCCGTGCAACTATAAGTAATCTTCTCGACATCAATATCGAGCCACGCATTGAATTGTCCATCGTTACGATAATTGTAAATTGCAGGCTGCTGGCTCTCCTGTGCAAAGGTTGGAGCGAAGTACAGCATAGTTACCATCAAGACAAGCAGGCGGCTGACTATATGTTTGCTTATATTTTGTGTTTTCATTTCTTCAGGATTTTATAGGTTTCGTTGTTGAACTTCACAAAATAAATTCCGGCAGGAAGCCCATGGAGTGACACTTGTGCGTTGCCGGTATAGCGACTGCTCATAATGGTCTTTCCCTCTGCATTATAGATACCCACGAGCGTATTCTCGGGCAACCCGCTGAGGAATAGCAATTCCTTTTCCATCATCACGGGCTTTCCGCCGTCCATTTCGGAAAAATCGATGCCCGTTGAAATGAATTTTCGCCCGTAGCTCACCTGCTGCATGCTCTCCAGCTCGTAAGTGAGCACCATGCCGTCGGTTTCAATCACGAGGTTAGGCTGCTCTAACGACACTTTGGTGTCCTTGTCGATCAGGTATTCGGCCTTGCCTCCATCGAGCGTTTTAATAATTATTGTTGTTCGCCAAGCACCGTCGGTTTGCTGAGCGGAAACCGGCAGCGAAAAGAACATCAGCATGACAAGCAGGGCCGTTGCTGCTGTTATCATCTGTTTCATTAGTAATGTTGTCTTTGTTTTCATTTTGGTTTCGCGTTTAATGGTTAAACACTATGTTATTTATTCTGTTCACAAAAGTAACAATTTTCATCTGAGCGAGCAAATAAAATCCTTCTATTTTGCAAAAAAGAGGAAGATAGCCTATGATTAGCACATGCCCAATTCGTTGAACATCTGCAGGTAATAGCCAGCCTTGCGTTCTATTTTCATAGGATAGGCACGGGAACTGCTAGGCATCCGATAGAAACGCAACAGACGACCCTCGAATTCAAACTCAGTATAATCACCCACTTTAGGCTGAGCAATCTGAAAATGGGCAGAAAAGACATCAGCTGCCTTCTGCCCTGTCACCACCACAGCCTGACATTCAGGAATTTTTTGTAACAAGGCATTGAGGTTGGTAGGAGTAACTACTTCCAAATCCTTATCAGCCGCTGTCCCCGTAGTGCGTACAACAGCCGATGCCGCATCAAAGAGGGCCACACCTTTTTGAGTCAGAAACTCCACCAGCAAATCCTTACGGAACGTCTTTTGTTGCGTATCCACAAAATAATCCTTATCTTCAAAGAAGCACAATCCGTATATTCGCCACATGTCGTTGATAAAGTTAGGATAAAAGAAATCCATCGACCAACGTTTGCGGGCTGGCGGAAAACTCCCCAGCATGAGCAGTCGTGCATGCTGGGGAGTAAAAGGTTTCAAAGGATGCTGCTCAATAACAGCCATTTCAATTAAATAATTAACTCGTCATTACAAGTGCAAAAATGTAATCATAACTCTACATTCTACACTCTACATTCTACACTTCATTTCTGTTCCTTCACCAGATAAACAACCGTTGGTAAGTGGTCGCTATAGCCATCAAGCCATACGCCACCAGCGTGGGTACGCTTAGGATTTCCCTTGTAACGTCCTTCTGTCTGGAAGAGATAATCGCGGCGATGAATCTGACATGTCCAATATTTCAGGGTAGAATAGTCTCTCCTATTGTCGAAGTTGAGCAGATTGGGCGTCATCAGAATCTGGTCGAACAGATTCCAAGAACCGCCATAAGCCAACGTGCCTTGACCGTCCTTGACCAGAATGTTATACCAGGGATTATACATATCACCTTCCTTCACATCCTTGATGTCAGCCTTTCCATGTAGTCCCTCAGTCACACTCTTATTAGTGGGATCGTCGTTAAGGTCACCCATTACAAATATCTTATTCTCAGGATTCGTGGCCAGCAAATCTTCCACAATCTTATATACTTGCTGTCCAGCCCACTCACGGCGCTCGGAACCGCTGAAACGACTTGGCCAGTGGCAGACGATAATCGTCACAGTCTCTCCTGCAAGCTTTCCTGTAACGGTGAGGAAACCACGAGTATGGGAAACATTATAAGGTAAGTTTACCTTTGCAAAAGAGAAAGAGACGGGCATCGTATATTTTGACCGTACAGGAACGCCATCCTTCAAACCAGGTTCCCATTTCGGCATCTCACTGAGGACACGGAGTGCCTCGGCATCAATCTCTGGGGAAACACCACTGAGAATCTTAGGTGACTGCACACTCCCATCCTTATCAATAACAAACTGCGCAATCACACGTCCTTCCAGTTCGGCAGCACGTGCTGCTTCGGGATACTGAATTGCTCCACGTACCCATTCAACAAGTCTCGTCACGCCACCAGGGAACTTCGGCGCCCGATCGGGTACCACCACATCATCCCAGCTAATCGTGTTTCCAAGAGCTTCTTCTTCACGCGACAGGCGCAGTTCATCCAAAGCCTCTTCCTCTGTTTCCCCCTCTACATCTTTTTTATAATAATAATGATAGGCAGTATCCGTTGGAGTAAACAGCGATGGGTTATAAAGCAAAGCTACGTCCACGCCACGCATATCAGGACCCTCAACCAAAATATACTTGTAACCGCGATCCCGCAAAGGCTTCTGTGCAATCAGGTCATCGAGTGCCTTCGCGTTTTCAACCTCTGACAAACCAATAACTGCGCAACCCACCTGAGGAAGTTTGTCTGTTCCTAAATCTGCCAAAGCTCTGGACATGTTCCGCAATTTGCTGGTGTACTTACGGGCATTCCAACGATTTGACCCAGTGGGAAGGTATTCAAAGTCACGCTTGCCTATATCATGACAAGTGTCGAACAAATTCTCTTGGTTGTAAAAACCAACTCCATAAACCGAGAATTTCTTCTGTGCCATAGCATTTATGGAAACCGTGCACAGGATTGTAATGATTAGTAGTCTTAGATTTTTCATTTCCTTCATTGTTTATGGTTTTTATGAGGGCAAAGATAATGTAAATTGCAGACAAATCAAAATAAATGTTCGTTTTTATTTTGAAAATATACTAAAATACACTATCTTTGCCACATATTACGAATTAATCTAAATAATCTATAGGCTTATGCATAACAAGCTATCATTAGTAATGCTCGCGCTCTGTTATTCTCCGTTTGCCATCGCACAGACAACTGTGAAAGAACCAACGGGAGAAAATGATGCCGCTATCCTCAGCGAATCGGCATTCACCTTTACGGAAGCGCAATTGGGCGAAGACGACAACTCTTCGCAGAATGTAACGATTGTAGGGTCTAACTCCAATGCTTATGCAAGCGAAGTGGGCTACAGGTTCAGCCCTGTTAGATTCCGTTACAGGGCTTTCAACCAGAAATACAACCAGATTTATGTTAACGGAAATCCGCTAAATGACGCTGAGAGCGGACAGTTCCGTTATTCTCTCGTTGGTGGTTTGAACAACCAGACACGTACGGTGGAGTCTTCTCTTCCTTTCGAAGACAACAATTTCGCCATGTCTGCCATGGGTGGAAGCAACAACTACAACTTCCGGCCAAGCCAGTTTGCCACCGGCCATCGGCTCTCGCTAGCTGGAGCCAACCGCAACTACACCTTCCGAGGAATGTACACTTACAACAGCGGTCTGAATGATGCCGGATGGGCCTGGAGTGCAAGTCTCACTTACCGTTGGGCAAATATGGAGACAGCTCAGGTAGAAGGTACATTCTACAATGCGCTCTCTTATTTCTTCGGAATTGAGAAAGTCATTGGCGACGGAACGCATTCCGTTTCTCTCGTTACTTGGGGTAATCCCACGGAACGTGCAACTCAGGGTGCTTCCACAGACGAAATGTACTGGTTGGCCAATAACAACAACTATAACCCCTACTGGGGCTATCAGGACGGCAAGAAGCGTAACTCGCGTATTGTAAAAGACTTTGCTCCATCAGCCTTGCTCACATGGGACTGGAAGCTTAATGAAAGTGATAAAATCACGACAAGTCTTTTCGGGAAATATGCCATGTACAGCAGTTCGAAGCTGAACTACAACAACAGCACGAATCCGCAGCCCGACTACTACAGCAACATGCCTAGTTATTATTTTAATGTATGGGATCCAAATGATGAAGGCAATACACAAGAGGCTGTTGAAAGCTGGAGAACCTCTTATTACCGTCTGCGTACTGAGGCTAACCGCCAGCTGAACTGGAATGCGCTTTATTATGCCAACAAGGCTGCAAACGCACAGGGAGGCGAGGCTATGTATTATCAGCAGGCTTATCACAACGATATGATAACCTTCAGTCTTGCATCTATTCTGAAGAAGCAGCTGACCAACAAGTCCACTCTTACAGCCGGATTCAATGTTGCGACCAATAAGGCTTTGCACTATCAGACGATGGAAGACCTGTTGGGTGCCAACTCCTTCCACAACACCAACTACTATCTGGTTGGTACCAACTCCATGTCGTCAGATGCCGTTCAGTATGACATGAACAACCCCAATGCCCTTATCAAGGAAGGCGACCGTTTCGGCTACGACTATAACATCTTTGTAAATAAGGCGAACCTTTGGGCTACTTATATGGAGAACTTCGGTCCCCTGCACTATCACGTTTCTGCCCGCCTGGGTGGTCTTGCCATGCAGCGTGAAGGTAAGATGCGCAACGGTTTGGCTCCCGAGAACTCTTTTGGAAAGAGTGGTACAGCAAAATTCATCGATGGTGGAGTCAAGACTGGCGGTTCCGTTAACCTCGGACGCGGCAATACCATTATCTATGGATTGGGTTACGAGAAGAAAGCTCCAGAAGCCAAGATGGCTTTCGTGGCTCCTGAAATCAACAACGATTTCGTGGACAACCTCAAGAATGAAGATGTCTACAGCTTCGAATTGGGCTATCAGCTGCAAAGCAGTTGGTTGAAGGCCAATCTGAATGGTTTCTACAGCTACCTGCAGAACGTCACAGAGTACAGCATGTTCTACTATGACAGCGAGAACTCTTTCTCTTACGTTTCCATGTCAGGTATCAATAAGAAATACTTCGGTCTGGAGCTCGGTCTGAACTTCAAGGTAAGTTCCTCCTTTAATATTAAGGCCCTTGGAACCATCAGTGATGCTTACTACACGAACAATGCCAAGGTGCGCTACATGCTCTCCAACAACGGTAAGTATCAGGACGACGTGGTTGTCAGTAAAGACATGCGTGAAAGTGGAACTCCTCTCACGGCTGGAAGTATTGACCTGAGTTATCATGGCGGTGGCTGGTTCCTCGATCTTATCGGAAACTATTACGACCGCATTTATCTGAGCTACACACCGGTGACTCGCTATATGAGCCAGTTCCCCATGAGCCTCTCTGGTGATGGTTCACGCGACCTTAGCACTTGTCCAGAACAAGCTACGGGCAGAGGCGGATTCATGCTGGATGCCAGCATTGGAAGGAGCATCTATCTTAGCAAGGGATCGCTCTCTATCAACCTGATGATCACGAACCTTCTGAATAACACCCGTATCTGTACAGGTGGATTCGAACAGAGCCGCCGCGACGTGGATGCCACGGGTGAGAAAATCAGAACCTACTCTTTCTTGAACAACCCCAAGAAGTTCTATGCGAATGGCATCAATGGTATGCTCATCATCTCTTACAAATTCTAAAACTGAAAGAATATGAAATCGATCAAATATCTTATGATGGCCCTGCTCTGTGCCACGCTAGCTTCTTGTATGAATAAGGACTGGGACGAACCGGACCTCACCACGCCTCCTTACGGTAACAATGATATCAAGGAGACCAATGTCATCACGATTGCAGAACTGAAGAGTCAGTATGCAAAGGTGATTTCCAACAGCGGCAATCAGCTGATTGAAGATGACATTCAGATTAAGGGCCGTATTACAGGTAATGACCTAGGAGGAAACATCTATAAACAGGTAGCCCTTCAGGACGCCACAGGCGGTATCATCATAGCCGTCAATCAGAATGGTCTGAATGGCTACATGCCTGTAGGACAAGAGATTCTCGTCAATTTGAAAGGACTCCATATTGGTGGTTACGGAAAAATGGCTGAAATTGGTGCGCCGTACAATGGTAGCAGCATTGGCCGTATGAACAAAGACATTTGGCTCACCCATTTCAAGATTACTGGAGCCATAGATGCCTCTGTCTATCCGCCCATAGAATTTTCAAATAGTCTTGATAAAGACAATGACGCCGTGAAGCTCGTGGTATTCAAGAACGTTTCTTTCAAAGAGGCCAACGGCAAGAATACCTTCGCCACGACTGATGCTACGACCAACCGCAACTTGAACGAGTTTAAGGTTATTGTACGCACCAGTAATTACGCTGACTTTGCTGGCGACATACTGCCTACGGGAAAAGTCAACCTCACAGGTATCCTGACTCGCTTCAATAACGACTGGCAGTTGCTCATCCGTACTGCAGACGACATTCAAAAAGTCGATTAATATTTCACCGAAACAAAAAAAATAATATCATATGAAAAAGCTATTTTATTCTATGTTTATGCTGGCTGCGATGTTATCCTTCACAGCCTGCGAGGATGTACCTGCTCCTTACGACATTCCAAATGCCTCAGGAGGCGAATCAGGAGATGACGCCGATTACAGTGCTGCAGCCGGTAGCGGTACATTAGCAGATCCCTTCAACACCACAGCAATACTGAAGTTGGCCTCTGAGCTAGATGCCGATGCTCAAAGTGACCAGGAGTACTATTTCAAAGGCAAAGTGGTTTCCGTCACAGAACAATTTGGTACCCAATATGGTAATGCCACTTTCTATATGTCTGATGATGGTACTACCAAAAATCAGTTCTATGTATTCCGCGCACTTTATTTCAACAATAAGAAGTACACATCGGGTACCACTCTCAAGGAAGGCGATGAAGTCGTTGTCTGCGGAAAAGTTACCAACTACAAGGGCAATACACCTGAGACTGTTCAGGGCAGTTGCTATGTTTACTCTATCAATGGAACAGGCGGTGGTGGCGGAAGTTCTGCCGAGACCATTGGAACCATTGACAATCCTAAGAGTGTCAGCGATGTGGTCACTATCATCAATTCTATGGCAGACAACCAGACTAGTGATGAATTGTACTACGTAAAGGGTACTATCAAGCAGATTAAGACCACCGATGAAAATATTGCTAAGTACAAAAACATCGACTACATCATCACAGACGGCAAGACCGATATCACTGTTTACCATGGAAGGAACCTTGACAATACCGACTTTACTGGTCCCGGACAGATTAATGTAAACGACGAAGTTATCGTTTTGGGTAATCTCCAGAAGTATGTCAATGCAAATACGGGTGCCGTGACTCCCGAGCTCGCTCA
>Ga0310695_10006920_pt1 | contig 18406 bp, 19 predicted proteins | sample RumenRJG_04DNA_FD_203882 | JGI IMG/M metagenome (GOLD analysis project Ga0310695, IMG submission 203882) | Bovine rumen microbial communities from Lethbridge, Alberta, Canada - RJG_04 (v2) (version 2) | ecosystem: Host-associated > Mammals > Digestive system > Stomach > Rumen | place: Canada...
GGGCTATGTATATGACAGAAACTGGGGCCGCCGGGCGGTCGCCTGCTGCATCATCATGCTGATCATCGGATTTGTCATGCTCGTGCATGCCGAGCTCCTCAGCAATACCTCGAGGACCAAGATAAGGCAGGCTCAGGCAAAGAAACTCAAAGAGAGCGTTGAGGTCCAGAACGAAGAGCGCAGGATGACTCTGGACGAATGGTATAACGACACGAATATCCAGCTGGCTCAGGCGGTCGCTTATGTGCTGAATACGGATGAAAAGCTTCAGACCAGAGAGGCGATACAGGAGCTCAGCGATGTGCTCGGTCAGCCGGGAATATTCATGTTCGGACAGGACGGGAAAACACGCGTCACAAATTCAGATCTGGACCATATCGATCTGTACGACAGCAGATACGGCCGCATGAGCGACACTTTTCTTCCTCTTCTCTACGGAGTGCCGTTCAGAGCCTCGACGCCGCTGACGCAGCAGCTTTCGGATAAGCAAAGGAGCGGAAACGATGAGGCTCAGGAAGGCGGGGACACGTCTCCAAAGGACATGGATTATGATGATGTGTACGATGAAAGCGTGCTCGCTTACGCGGGAGTGAGTGTCAGAAACAGCGAAGACCTGTGCGACGGCTGCGTCGGGATCTCGCTGGCGTCCCTGCAGGAACTCTGGGGAGACATAGGCTTTGACTATGATACAAGCAATACCTATGACACCGCTCTTGAACTGACCCACGGAGAAAACGGAAATAAAGTATCCATCACAACGAGCCAGATGAACATGATAGTCCTGATCCTGGTGCATCTTATGGTATGCTTCGTGGTATTCTGCTGCCTCGGCGTGCTGCAGACGGAAGGCGGGACGTCGTCTGCCGCTGCCGGACCGGCTCCTGCAGTACCGGCTAAGGCATCTGCCGGAAACGTACAGGAAGAAGAAGAACAGTTCCTGAGCGTATTCGGCAAGCAAAGAGACAAGCATTTCAGGGAACGATGGAACCGTGACGACACTCCTTTCGGACAGCGGACGCCGGAGCAGCAGATACTGTTTGTCGCAAGGATCATACTCTTCGCCATCTTCCTGTGGATAGTCGTCGTTTTCCTCAGCAAGGGACAGCATCTGGATGAAAACTCGATGATAAGGGATGTAGTCAACGGCGGATGGAAAAAGGGCATGAACCTGTATGCCCTCACAGCTGCCGAGATGATCATCGTTGTGGCCACGGTCCTCTGCATGGCGCTGCATGACCTGGTATATTTCATAGCGCGCTTCTCGACTCCGAGGGGCGAGACGGTATGCCACCTCGTATACAGCATGATAACCTATGCGACGGTGCTGGTGACTTTGTACTACACGCTGTCCGTGTTCGGAGTCCACACCAGCACCATACTCAAGGGCGCCGGTATCGTCGGTCTTGTCATAACGTTCGGAGCTCAGAATACCATATCCGATATACTGTCCGGAATGTTCCTGGTATTTGAAGATGTGGTGCATGTCGGAGATTTCGTAAAGGTAGGGGATGTATTCGGCGTCGTCAAAAACATCGGCGTGCGGATGACGAAGATACAGAGTTACGGCACGATCATCTCGATCAACAACTCGGATCTGAAAGCCATGCAGAACATGTCGTACGCAGACAGCAGGATCACCTGCAGCATCAAGATAGACAGCCGTGAAGACCTGTATCGCGTGCGTAAGATCATCGAACGCGAACTGCCTCATATCGATGCCATGTTCAGGGAGCCGGGATACACCACTACCGACATCTACTACAGAGGGGTAACCGCTGTCGATGAGAGCGGAATAACGCTGTATTTCAGTGTATACTGCCTGCCTGAACGCTACACATACGTGTTTACGAAGCTCAACGAGGAGATCGTCTCCATGTGTCAGCGAAACGGCATCCGCCTCGCAGTGAACCGTTCGCTGCTGGAGCAGGAAAGCGGCCGGCCTGAAGAAAAACCGGAGAATGACGGGGAGAAAACGAACTGATGCAGCTGTATAAAGGAAGACCGGAGGATGAAGAGGGAAGGTCCGAAAAGGAGATAAGGGTATACGACCTCCTCGACAGCCTCGGAACAGAGTATTTCAGGATAGATCACGCTCCGGCGACGGGCGAAGACCCCGGACTGATGGATGAAATAGAAAGAACTCTTGACGCGAGGATATGCAACAACCTCTTTCTGGCCAACAGACAGAGGACCGAGTTCTGCATGCTGATGATACCCTCGCACAAGAGGTTCAGAAGCAGCGACATATCGAAACAGGCCGGAAGGTCGAGGCTGCACTTCGCCGAACCGGAGTACATGCAGGAACTCATAGACTGCGCTCCGGGCTCGGCCAGCGTCATGGGGCTGATGAACGATACTGAAAAGAGGGTGCAGCTTCTGGTGGACGAAGACGTTCTGAACTCGGAATACATTGGCTGCCATCCGTGCATAAACACCTCGAGCCTGAGGATAAGGACGGAGGACGTATTCGGCGCATTCCTGAAAGCTCTCGGCCGCGACTTTATAACAGTCCGCGCAGATTGAAACAAAAGACCCTTTTACTGTTGACTTTGCACATGCACATGGTTAATATATTAACAGCATCCGGAAACTGTCTTTAAAAGAACAGTTTCCTTTTTGATGAGAAATCACAGGAGGTTTCAATATGTTATTCCAGCTTTACAGCTCACATGCGGGAATGCAGCTTCTCGGCTGGCTTCTCGTATTCTGCGGTCTTATCGTCATGAACGAGCTCGGCCGCAGGACAAAGACAGGCGGAATGATCATTTTCGTGATCATCCCTGCGATCCTTACTGTCTATTTCATCCTCGCTCATCTCGGCATGTTCGGAGGCGAAAACAATCCGACAGTCGCCATCATGGACGGATGGTTCCACTACTTCAAGCTCTATGCCGCTGACATCGGCTGCGTAGGTTTCATGATGATCAAGTACAAGTGGGGCCTCGGCAAGAAGGACTGGTTCAAATGGTGGCCGTGGTTCATCGTTGCCGCAAACATCATGATCGCGAACGTATCCGACATGGAATCCTTCCTTGCCGCCTACTCCATAACAGGAGACTTCAGCGGAGCATGGTGGGCTTCCAACGAGGGCGTGTTCATCTACGGCGGATGGTGGAACCTGATCAACGCCATCGCGGGAATGATCAACATCTTCTGCATGACAGGCTGCACATACCTGCTCACTTCGAAGGACAGAAACAAGTCCGACATGATCTGGCCGGACATGACTATCTGGTTCATCATCGCATACGATGTATGGAACTTCGAGTACACTTACCTTAATCTGCCGACGCATTCGTGGTACTGCGGCGTTGCACTGCTCCTCGCTCCTACATTCGCAAACGCGCTGTGGAACAAGGGCGCATGGATCCAGAACCGCGCCAACACTCTGGCCATATGGTGCATGTGGGCACAGGTGGTCCCTGCGTTCCAGCTTTCGAGCAGATTCGCGGCAGCTCTTCCGTCGGTATACGGCGGAGCTACACAGGCGGGCGTCACAGCCTACGACCTGTATAAGCCGGCCATCGAGCTCTACAAGGCGGGACAGGGCAAGACCGCTCAGGCGGGACAGATCATCGCCGACATGGGCATCACTGCCGATCCGAGGGCTCAGGGCGTCATCGCGATCCTCGCTCTCGTCATCAATGTTGTGGTAATGGCATTCATCATCCAGCGCTCCATAAAGATGGGAAAGAACCCGTACAGCAACTGCGTATGGGAAGGCACGAAGGACTTCGAGGAGGCTATGGCAAGAGCCGATGTATCCGCTTAGTCGCATGCCGCGCGCATGACAAACGGTCATATGAAAATACTCAGCCTCCGGGCTGAGTATTTTGTTGCAGATCATTCATCATTATCCGGGCGATGTCTATTCTCCGGCGGCCACATCGTTCAGATAGTTTTCGTAGGCCTTTGCGACGGGGATGTCTTTTGCCGCCCGTACAGCAAGGAAGGTGAGAAGGAGAGCCATGCCTCCCATAACAAGACCTGCGATGAAGATGACTCCGCTGAAGCCGTCCATCGTCGATACGGCCAGTATGATTATCGCGCCCGCCCAGCATGCGAGAGCGATGATGCCGTATGCGATCAGCTGAGACCGGATGTTTTTGAGAGTAGGGCACACCAGCTGACGGAGTCCGAGTATGTCTTCGGGATAGTCATCGGGAATGTCGAAATCCGGGTCATCTATGGCGGCGCGTATCTGAGCTGCCTTTTCTTCGATGAGTTTCGCGTCCGATTCGTAATATTTTGCTGCCGCCATGAAACCGACCGACCACAGACCAATGAAGAGCGCTCCGGAAAAAGACTTTCCGAGCACTATGCCGAACACGCACATGACGATGCAGGCGATGACGCACCCGATGTATACCTTCGAGACCTTTGCCTCCATGTCTCCGTATTTTCTGACCTGTTCGAGAACGAATTCCTCGAACCTGTGATCCCTTGCTTCTCTTTCCCTGCTGTCCACTCTGCTGCCTCCGAATTTCTGATTAGCTGTTTCAACTGCGTCACATATATCTTTTTCACATATAATTGTCCATATATCGCAGAAAAATACAAGAAAGAAAATACGCGCCGCCGTATGAGGCAGCGCGCCGCGGATAACAGACGCGGATGTCCCCCGCCTCAATGTGCGCATAGGCGGCGGGTTCCATATTCGATCGTCAGTGGCGGGTCGCAATCCCCGACTGACGATCTCATGAGCTGAAGCTCCCCGCGTCTGTTGACGGCGTCGCTCGCTCCAGCCAAGCGAGCTTGATGGAGCTTCGCTCCTGGTTGAATTACAGACCGCAGGTCTATTCCGTAAAGAGAGGAGTGGAGTAGTATCTGTCACCGCTGTCAGGCAGCAGAGCAACTATGGTCTTTCCCTTGTTCTCAGGCTTCTTCGCGTACTCGATGGCAGCGTGGAGAGCCGCGCCGGATGAGATCCCGACAGAGATCCCTTCTTTTTTAGCGAGATACTTCGCTGCTTTGAAAGCGTCGTCGCCTTCTGCTTTGAAGACCTCATCATATACCGCCGTGTTCAGCACTTCCGGGACGAAACCCGCGCCTATGCCCTGGATCCTGTGAGCTCCGGCCTTGCCCTCGGAGAGGACAGGGGAGTCCGAAGGTTCAAGTGCGACTATCTTTACTCCCGGCTTCTTCTCTTTGAGGAACGATCCGACTCCGGTCAGAGTGCCGCCCGTTCCGACTCCGGCGATAAAGATGTCGACCTCGCCGTCGGTATCGTTCCAGATCTCCGGGCCGGTCGTCGCCTTGTGTATGGCCGGGTTTGCAGGATTGACGAACTGTCCCGGGATGAATCCGCCGGGGATCTCCTTTGCCAGCTCCTCTGCCTTTGCGATCGCGCCCTTCATTCCCTTTGAGCCTTCGGTCAGCACTATCTCGGCCCCGTAAGCCTTGAGGATGTTCCTTCTTTCAACGCTCATGGTCTCAGGCATCGTCAGTATGGCTCTGTAGCCCTTGGCGGCTGCGATGGCGGCAAGGCCGATGCCTGTATTGCCCGATGTAGGTTCGATGATGACAGAGCCTTCCTTCAGGACGCCTTTTGCCTCCGCGTCTTCTATCATGGCCTTTGCGATCCTGTCCTTGACGCTGCCGGCAGGGTTGAAATATTCGAGCTTGACGAGGAGCCTTGCCTCGAGCCCGAGATCCTTTTCGATGTTTGTAACTTCTACGAGGGGAGTGTTCCCGATCAGTCCCAGTGTGCCTTTATAGATGTTTCCCATTATGATTTACCTCCGTCCGCTGCTCTTTCTGCGTGTTTCTTTTGTGATGGCATCATAATAATACTATTTACCCACCGTGTCAATAGGTTAAATTACATTCTTGAAAATCTTATTTACCCTATAGTAAAATAGGCGAAAGAGCAATACTTCTGAATCTGTCCGGAGGAAGACGATGATTTCGACAAAGGGACGCTACGCTCTTCGCGTCATGATAGATCTGGCGCAGCACGAGGGAGAGGGCAATATACCTCTCAAAAGCATCGCGGAGCGTCAGGACATATCTAAAAAATATCTTGAGATAATAGTAAAGGAGCTCGTAAAAGGAGGTCTTGTGAACGGCGTCAGCGGCAAGGGCGGCGGATACAGTCTCAGCAGAAGATCCGAGGACTACACCGCGGGAGAGATACTCGAGCTCATGGAGGGGACTCTGGCTCCCGTGGCCTGTCTTGACGCGGATGCCGGGACATGCCCGCGGGCCGAGGACTGCCTGACTCTGCCCATGTGGAAGGAGTATTATCAGATGTCGAGGGATTTCTTTTACAGCAGGAAGCTCAGCGATCTTCTGGGATCCCGCGACCCCGTTTATTACATATAATTTGGTATCCGGAGTACATGAAAGGAGCAGCGGATGTTCAGAAAAATGAGAAGAAGCCCGCAGGCCCTCAGTCCTGAAGAGGCAAAGGATCTTCTGAAAAGGGAGACGAGAGGAGTCCTGTCGGTCCAGGGAGATGACGGCTATCCGTACGGAGTGCCGATCAACCACTATTACGATGAGGAGACGAACAGGCTCTACTTTCACGGGGCGAACTTCGGGCACAGGATCGACGCCGTGAAGAGGAATCCGAAGGTCTCGTACTGCGTTTTCGGACAGGAATACCAGACTGAAGGCGACTGGGCCAAATATGTAAAGAGCGTCATCATATTCGGCAAAGCAGTGCTTATCGACGATCAGGACGAGGTCATAAAGTGGAGCAGGGCGCTCTGCGACAAGTTCCCGTGCACTCAGGAATATATCGAAACGGAGATAGAAAAGGATGCGGCGAGGACCCTTCTGGTCGCGGTCGACATCGAGGACATGAACGGCAAGCTCGTTCACGAGGCGTAGAAGGTGAAGGAAGATGCAGAACGGCATAAGATGCGTCATTATAGGCGGGGCCGGGATCGCGGACTATGACTTTATCCGCGGACTCATGAGAGAGGATGACTATGTTATCTACTGCGACAGCGGGCTGAAGCACATGGAGGCTCTCGGCGCGCGTCCGTCCCTTATAGTCGGGGACTTCGACTCTCACGAGGATCCGCGCATGGATGTCGAGACCATAACTCTGCCCGCAGCCAAGGACGATACGGACACCGTATACGCCGCAAAGACCGGCGCTGACAGAGGATACAGGGAATTCCTGCTTCTCGGGGCGATAGGCGAAAGGTTCGATCATTCGCTCGTCAATGCGTACATACTTTCTATCCTTGCGGACAGGGGCTGCAGAGGGCTGATAGTCGACGACTATTCGGAGATGGAGCTGATCTGCGAAGGGATGACGGCCCGCGTGCCGGACACTTACCCGTTCTTTTCGCTCGTGGCTCTCGAAGGTCCGGCAAGGGGCGTGAGCATAAGCGGCGCCAGGTTCTGCATCGAAGATGCGAAGATCGGACCGGACTATCAGTACGCGACGAGCAACGAGGCTCTGCCGGGAGCGGAGGCTGAGATAACAGTAAAGGAGGGAAGGCTCCTTCTCATCAAGGACAGGATATAGCATGGACCAGAAAATCACTTTCAGACCTGATATAGATATCAGGCTGCTTCAGGAAGCGGGCATCGGCCTTTCTTCGCAGCACACCATCATACCGGGGTTCTGTGATGTGCACGTGCATTTCAGAGAGCCGGGCTTCGGTTACAAGGAGACGATAGCAACGGGCTCTCTGGCTGCCGCCCACGGAGGATATACCGCGGTGTGCACGATGCCCAATCTCGACCCCGTATCCGATTCGCCCGGTCACCTCAGGCTGCAGCAGGAGATAATCGACCGCGATGCCTGCATACGCGTTTATCCGTATGCGGCGATAACTGTCGGACAGGCGGGCGCCATGCTCACGGATATGGAAGGCATGGCGGACAGCTGCATCGCTTTCTCAGACGACGGGCACGGAGTGCAGTCGGAAGCGATGATGAGAGAGGCGATGACAAGGGCGAAGCGCCTCGGGAAGATCATAACGGCCCACTGCGAGGACAACAGCCTCCTGAAGGGCGGGTACATACATGCGGGAGACTATGCGGCAGAACACGGGCACAAAGGCATCTGTTCCGAATCCGAGTGGCGCCAGATCGAGCGCGACCTGAAGCTCGCCGACGAGACGGGATGCGCGTATCACGTATGCCATATCTCGACAAAGGAGAGCGTCGGCATCATAAGGGACGCCAAAAAGAGCGGCGTTGACGTGACATGCGAGACGGCTCCTCACTATCTGCTGCTTGATGACAGCATGCTGAAGGAGGACGGAAGGTGGAAGATGAACCCGCCTCTGCGGGACGCGTCTGACCGCGAAGCCCTGATCGAAGGCCTGATCGACGGAACGATAGACTGCATAGCGACAGACCATGCTCCGCACTCGGCCGAGGAAAAATCCCGCGGCCTTGAGAAGTCGGCGTTCGGCATAGTGGGAATCGAGACGGCATTCCCGCTCATATATACATATCTCGTGGTGCCTGGCGTCATAACGATGGAAAAGCTCGAGCAGCTTCTCGTGTATAATCCGAGAGAGAGGTTCGGCATACCGCTGGGCAACGACTATTCGGTATGGGATCTCAATGAGGAATGGAACATAAGCGGATCAGAGCTGCTCTCGAAGGGAAAGGCGACGCCTTTCGACGGATGGCATGTGATGGGCAGGAACTATCTGACCGTTGTCGACGGAAAAGCGGTATACAGTTTTGCAGGGGATCTCTGAGGTAAAAGACATGAAACAATGCATTATGACAGTGATAGAGAATATGTCTCTGACGCACGATACGCATAGGATGAGGCTCGAGGGCGATGTGTCCGCCTTCGACGCGCCGGGGCAGTTTCTTGACATACAGCTGGACGGCCGCTTCCTGCGCCGTCCAATCAGCCTGTGTGATCTCGACTACACAGACCAGTATGCGAGAGAGGGCGTGCTGACTATCATCTACAAGGTGCTCGGAGAGGGCACGGAAGAGATGACTCGTCTTGAAAAAGGCGCTGAGCTCGATGTGCTCACTGGCCTGGGCAACGGGTATGACCTTGGAGACGCAGGGACAAAACCGCTTCTGATCGGAGGCGGGGTCGGCATACCGCCTCTCTATCTTGCGGCAAAGAAGCTGAGAGAAAAAGACCTTGATGTGACGGTCATACTCGGATACAACAGCACCGACGATATATTCTACGACGATGAGTTCGGAATGCTCGGATGTGAAACGGTGATCGCGACTGCCGACGGAAGCGCGGGCGTAAAGGGCTTTGTGACGGATGCTTTCAGACAGCTGGACCCGGATTTCACCCATTTTTACAGCTGCGGTCCCGAACCGATGCTCAGAGCGGTATTCGAAGAAGTATACAAAGGCGCGGGCATAAGGGGACAGATGAGCTTTGAGGAACGCATGGGCTGCGGCTTCGGAGCCTGCATGGGATGCAGCATACAGACTAAGAACGGCAGCAAAAGGATATGCAAGGACGGCCCGGTGCTGAGGACGGAGGAGATAGCATGGCAGATACCAGAGTAGAGCTTTGCGGGATCACGCTCGATAACCCGGTCATACCGGCATCGGGCACATTCGGCTACGGATATGAATTCGCCGAACTTTATGACATAAACTGCCTCGGGTCATTCTCGTTCAAGGGCACGACCCTCGAGCCGAGATTCGGCAACGATACCCCGAGGATAGCGGAATGTCCTTCGGGCATGCTGAATTCAGTGGGACTCCAGAATCCCGGAGTCGATGCCGTGATAAAGGAGGAGCTCCCGAAACTCAGGAAGGTGTTCCGCAAGCCCGTGATGGCCAACGTCAGCGGTTTTTCTGCGGACGAGTACCGCGAGGTGACAAAGCGCCTTTCTGAGTCTGAGATATCGGATATGATAGGCTGGTTCGAGATAAACATAAGCTGCCCGAACGTTCACGGGGGAGGAATGAGCTTCGGCACCGATCCCTGCATGGCGGCCGGGGTGGTAAAGACGGTCAGAAAGGTCACGGAAAAGCCGCTTATCATAAAACTGTCGCCCAACGTGACGGACATCGCGGCCATAGCGAAGGCCTGCGAGGATGAGGGAGCAGACGCCGTGAGCCTCATAAACACTCTTATGGGGATGCGCTTCGATCTGAAAACAAAAAAGCCTCTGCTGGCCAATGTCACCGGAGGCCTTTCGGGACCCGCGGTCCTGCCGGTGGCTCTTCGCATGGTGTATCAGACGGCGAACGCTGTCAGCATACCCGTGATCGGCATGGGCGGAATAAGCTCGGCTGAGGACGTTATCGAGATGATGACGGCCGGAGCCGCGGCTGCAGAGGTCGGCGCGGCCAACCTGAGAGATCCCTTCGCTTCGAAGAAGATCATCGAAGATCTGCCCGCCGCGATGGAAAAATACGGAATAGACAAACTGAGTGAGATTTGACTGCAAATATTGTAAAATGAGTCAAAAGGGACGGTTAAGCGAGGTGTATCATGGCTAAAGACGTAATAATCGCATGTGATTTCAAAAATACGGACGAGACCGTCAAGTTCCTTGACAGGCTCACACGGATAAGAGACGATGTGGTGCAGTGCGACGACATCATAGTCGGAGCGGGCAGGCCTTATGTCAAGATCGGCATGGAGCTGTTCTACGCCGAGGGTCCGGTCATCGTGAGGAAGCTCAAGGAGAGGGGCCACAAGGTCTTTCTCGACCTCAAGCTTCACGACATACCGAATACCGTAAAGAAGGCGATGACCGTGCTCGGGGAGTACGGCGTCGACATGGTAAACGTGCACGCGGCGGGAGGCATCGAGATGATGAAGGCGGCTAAAGAGGGTCTGATGCTCGGAGCCGCGAGATATGCCGACAAGCCGAAGCTGATCGCGGTCACGCAGCTGACCTCGACGGACGAAGAGACACTTCACGGCCAGCTCCTCATAGACAGGCCTATGGACGAGGTGGTCAGGCAGTACGCTCTCAACGCGAAGGCAGCCGGGCTCGACGGAGTCGTTTGCTCCGCTTTCGAGGCGGCGGATATCCATAAAGTCTGCGGAGAAGGCTTCCTGACCGTGACGCCGGGCATAAGGTTCGACACAAACTCAGCTGATGATCAGAAGAGAGTGATGACACCGGCACAGGCAAGGGAGGCGGGCTCTGATTACATAGTTGTGGGAAGACCCGTTACCGCAGCCGAAAAACCGATAGACGCATACACAAAGTGCAGGGAGGAATTCCTGGACAGGTAAGAATGGCTGTTCCCGGAACGTTAAGGAGAATCACGCATGGACAGGGAAAAGATTAGAAAACTGATCGCAGGTGACCTTCTCAGGATCAAAGCCGTGTTCCTGAGACCGGAGGAGCCTTTCACATGGGCGAGCGGGATAAAGAGCCCGATATACTGCGACAACAGGCTGACTCTTACCGCGCCTGATGTCAGAAACGATGTCGAGGAGTCGCTCGCCGCGACGATAAAGGCGGAGTACCCTGACGCAGAGGTGCTGATGGGCACCGCGACTGCCGGCATAGCCCACGCCGCGATCACGGCGCATCTCATGGGCCTTCCGATGGGATATGTAAGGTCCGGAGCAAAGGATCACGGCAGAGGCAATCAGATAGAAGGCAGGCTGGAGGCCGGGCAGAAGGTCGTCGTGGTGGAGGACCTCATCTCGACCGGCGGAAGCTGCATAGAGACTGTAAATGTGCTGAGAGATGCAGGCGCGGAAGTGCTCGGCGTCATTTCTATCATGACATACGGAATGAAAAAGGGGATAGACCGCTTCGCCGGGGCCGGCATAAAATGGGTGTCGCTCACGGATTTCGATGCAGTCATAGAGACAGCGGCTGAACTGGACTATATCAGCACTGACGATATCGAAAGGCTCAGGGCCTTCAGGGACGATCCGTCCGATGAGAGCTGGATCAGAAAGTAATACATGATAATCGCATCTTATCTGATCGGAATACTGTCGGGCGTTGCCGCGACTGCTCAGGCAAGCTTCAACGGCGAGATACGCCGCAGATACAGATCGCCGTATATAACAGCGGCGATCAATTTTGTAGTGGCGCTTTCCGTCATCGCGCTCGTGCTGCTGGCAGCAGAGCGCAGCCTTGCTCTTCCGGTATCTGATATAATGAAGTACCCGGCCTGGATATGGACAGGAGGCGTATGCGGCGTGGTGATAGTGATGACAGGCATACTCTGTCTGCCCGTCCTCGGCAGCGCCAGCAATATGATGCTGCTCTGCTTCGGCCAGATAATGGGAGGTCTCATCATAGACCATTACGGGATGTTCAATGCCCCGATCACAGAGATGACGATCGCAAGAGCGGCGGGAGCGGCGCTTGAGATCGCCGGGATAATCCTCATATCCGCAGAGACCGGAGGCAGAGAAAAAACCGGCCTGAAGGGCAGCTCCGGAAAAGTGCTGCTGTTCATAATGCTCGATATAGCCGCGGGCTTCGTCGCAGCGATGCAGGTCGCTGTAAACGGCACGCTGGCTGTTGCTGCCGGAAGCCCCGTCAGGGCCACTTTTGTTTCGATGTGCGGAGCTCTCATCACCACGACGCTCATCATCTGCCTGCTCACGCTTGTGAAGGGAAGGACGGCGGTATATGACGGACACATCCCGCCGGAAGAACCGGTAAAGCTGACTCCCTTCATGCTCAGCGGAGGCCTGATGGCGCTCGTGGTAGTGGGCGGCAACGCGATAACCGGCCCGGTCCTGGGCACAGGCGTCGTTACGATGATGAACCTCTTCGGCATGATGGCATCCGGACTCATCATAGACGCTGCGGGCTTTCTCGGAATAGAAGTTAAGCCGGTGACTCTCAGTAAGATAGCCGGAATGGGTCTGATGCTGGCGGGAACGGCGCTCATATCGTTCTGAGCGCCCGGAGAAAGATGCGATGGCAAAGATAAAGATAGCGAGCCTTCAGCTGAAGGTGCGCGAAGACAAGTACGATAATATCGAAAAACTCGCTGAGCTGATCGCGGACGGCGCGGCTGAAGACGCTGATATCATCAGCCTGCCCGAGATGTGGAACTGCCCCTATGAGGCGAAGAGGTTCCCGGAGTACGCCGAACCCGAAAAGGGCGATTCCTGGCTGGCCCTGTCGACGATAGCCCGCAAGAACGCGAAGTACATGGTGGGAGGCAGCATCCCCGAGCACGGAGATGACGGAAAGATATACAATACCTGCTACGTGTTCGACCGTGAAGGCAGGCAGATCGGAAAGCACCGCAAGGTCCACCTCTTCGACATATATGCTCACGGAGAGCAGGTCTTCAGAGAGTCGGATACCCTGACGGGAGGGGACCGCTTCGATACCTTCGATACCGAATGGTGCCGCATGGCCGTGAACATATGCTTCGACATAAGGTTTCCCGAGAGCTCGAGGATACCGGCTCTCAACGGAGCGAAGGTCATCTTCAACCCCGCGTCTTTCAACATGACGACGGGCCCGGCGCACTGGGAGACAGTCTTCCGGCAGCGCGCTGTCGAGAACCAGCTCTACATGGTCGGCACGGCTGCCGCCAGGGATCACGAAGCCGGATACACGGGCTACGGGCATTCCATGATCACAGACCCGTGGGGCCGGGTGCTGATGGAGATGGACGAGAAGGAAGGCTCGCGCATCACTGAGATCGACCTTGCATACGTCGATGAAGTGAGGAATAAACTGCCGCTTCTGAAGGCGCGCAGGACAGACGTATATGATCTGTGCTATAATACCAGGGGTCAGGAGGTGCGTGACGATGGCAAGCAATAAAACAGGCATGAGAAAAGCAAAATCAGGTTCCGCCCCGCGGCTGGGAGAAGCGCTTCTCAGCATAGTCGCAGTCGGGTTCACGCTCGGAGCCGCTCTCATCGGAGCCGCGGTCGCTCTCGGAGAAGCGATCGAAGGCATAGAGGCCGGTGAGAAAGAAAAACTCGAAGAAAGAAGGGCGGCTGACAGAGAAGAAGTCAGACGCATCGTTGAAGCCGAATCAGGCGATGAATGGCAATGATAATCTAAACGAAAAGGAGGGTAAATCAATGGACAATTTTTTAGCTTACGCACAGGAAAACAACGGCGGAACTTCGACCATATCGTTTATATTGCAGATAGCGGCGGTCGTCGGACTGTGGATGATGTTCACCAAGATGAATGAAGACGGATGGAAGGCAATAATCCCTTTCTATAACCAGTACACGCTTTGCAAAAAGACCATGGGAGATCCGTGGTACTGGGTGAGGCTGTTCGTGGTCATCATCCCTGTAGTCGGCTGGGTGGCATATCTCTATTTCAAATACCAGATCGGAAAGGCTGTGGCAAAATCATTCGGACAGCCTGAAAGCTGGGCGTGGGGGTATATGCTCATCGAACCGGTATTCTACTGCATCACGGGATTCGGTCATTACAGCTACTTCGGCGTGCTGGGAAGCGGCGACACCCGCACGGGCGACGCGCGCACGGCAAAGACCGTGGACTTCGATGTCACGAAGACCGCAGCGCCTGCTGAGCCTGTCGTTACCGCAGCTCCGGCAGAACCGAAAGTTCAGGCAGAGCCTGCAGCTCCGGCCGCGGCGCCTGCTGAGCCGAAAGATGTCGAGTTCGAGATCACTCCGACAGATGACGCAAGCGAATGATCGTCTTTCGCGTCAGCGATAAAACGCAAATAAAAAGGGACCTTCTTCACGATCTGAAGAGGGCCCTTTTCATTTGCGCAGATTCACGAGCACAGCTTCGAATACTTCCGGAAGGGGGGAGTGGAACTCCATGTAATTCCCCGTCGCAGGATGGATGAATCCGAGGGTGCCGGCGTGCAGCAGCTGGCCGCTCACTTCGACGCCTTCGATCTTCGGGGACTGTCTCCTCGGACCGTAGAGCTCATCGCCCGCAAGAGGGTGATGGATGTACGCCATGTGGACCCTTATCTGATGGGTCCTGCCTGTCTCGAGCACCGCTTTTACGAGCGTGTATTTTCCGAATCTTTCAAGGACCTTTATGTGGGTCACGGCGCTCCTTGCGGAGGCGCCGCCGACGGCATTCCGCATCCGGTTCTTCGGGTCGCGCCCGATCGGGGCGTCTATCGTTATCTCATCCTCTCTGATGTTGTCGTGCGCGAGAGCCGTGTACTCGCGCGTGACAGAGTGCTCTTTGAGCTGTGCCGCCAGGGATTCGTGGGCCATGTCGTTTTTTGCGATCATCAGAAGGCCGCTGGTGTCCTTGTCTATCCTGTGGACTATGCCCGGCCGTATGACTCCGTTGATCGATGAGAGAGAATCGCCCATGTGATGCATTATAGCGTTGACCAGGGTGCCGTCTGTGTTGCCGGGTCCGGGGTGCACGACCATCCCGCGGGGCTTGTCGATCACGGCTACATCATCATCTTCGTACACGATGTCCAGCGGGATATCCTGAGCTCTGACCTCGAGCATCTCAGGCTCGGGGACATCTATCACGACAGCGTCGCCTGCGCGAAGGGCGTGCTTCTTCGATGTGACGGGATCCCCGTTGACACTGACAAGGCCTTTTTCTATCAGCTTTACGGCGTAGCTCCTCGAGAGACCCTCGGTATTCCAGCCGATGAAGGCATCGAGCCTCGAACCCTCGTCTTCGGGAGAGACGGTGACGGTTATCTTCGTATCTTCCATCTAATCCTCCTCTTCCCTGCAGAACAGCAGCAGGGCCAGCATCGTGAGGATGCATCCGCAGGTGACCGCTATATCCGCCACGTTGAACACGGCAAAGCTGCCGCATGAGATCATGTCGGTCACATATCCGAGCGCGAGGCGGTCTGCCAGATTTGAGAGGCCGCCCGCCGCGACAAGCGTCAGAAGGACAGGGACGAGCGTGTGCCCGGCCCTCGCTTCGGTCGCGATGACGGCCAGGCAGACGATGATGAGCACTGAAGTAAGCAGCACTGTTACATATCTGTTGCCTTCGAACATGCTGAATGCCGTGCCTGTATTTCTGACATAATAAAGGCTGAGCCAGTCCCCGATGAGAGGGATGCGCTCGCCGGGCTGCATGTTCGCCCTGATCATGTATTTGGTTATCTGATCGGCTGCGATCACAAGCAGCGCGATCAGCGGACAGAAGATCTTTTTCATTAAAGGAAAGTATAGCATTAATCCCGGACGAAAGCATTATTTCGATAATTATATATACGCGGTAGGTGGCAGGTGGTATACTGATAACGATGAAAAAGGAAAAAAGCGGACTCAGAAAAAAACTTGCAGGCAGCATGGTGCTTTTTGCTCTCGTGCTCATCCTTCTCATAGGAGGACTGGTGTGCGGGCGCTATTATACTGCCCGGATGAACGGATTCAGCGAAAACGCATTCGAGTTCGCGCGCACCGCAGCCAACATGATAGACGGAGACAAGGTGCAGGGCTATGTAGAGACCTTTGAAAGAGACGAACACTACAACAGTATACAGTCTTATCTGAACTCCGCGCAGAAAGAGACTCTCGTGAAGTACTACTACGTGGTGATACCGCACGAAGAAGACATGGTGTATGTCTGGGACGCGGGTGAGGCAGGCGATGCCTATACTCTCGGATTCCACGAGAAGTATCAGAGCGAAGAGGAGAAGGAGGCGATACTTGCCGCGATGTCGGATACACCTCCTGATGATGTCGTGGTCTCATCCGATGATATCTACGGATTCATCGCTTCGGCATATGCGCCTGTATATAACAGCAAAGGGGAGCCCGTGGCCGTCGCCTGCGCAGACCTTCCTCTGCCGGGCCTTGTGAAGGGCATGGTCATCTACCTGGCAATGCTCATACTGAGTATAACAGGAGCTACGCTGGTGGCGACGCTGATGCTTTACGCGAACATCAACAAAGGCCTGATAGGTCCCGTGCGCATACTGAAAAACAGCGCAGAAGAAATGGTCGACAACCTCGAAAGCGACGAGGCCATCGACATCGACATAAAGACCGGCGATGAGATCGAGGATCTGGCGAACGCGTTCAAAAAGATGGACGGCGACCTGAGAGAATATATCAAAGATCTCTCGGTCATAACGGCCGAAAAGGAGCGCATGGGCGCCGAACTCAATGTCGCGGCAAACATACAGAAGAGCATGCTTCCGCTCACCTTCCCGGCATTTCCGGAGATATCCGAATTTGATCTTTACGCAACGATGGACCCTGCAAGGGAGGTCGGCGGTGATTTCTACGACTTCTTCATGGTAGACGATGATCACATAGCCCTCGTGATGGCCGACGTGTCGGGCAAGGGGATACCGGCTTCGCTGTTCATGATGATCTCCAAGATATTCCTCAAGAACAATGTGCAGTCGGGCATGAGCCCTTCAGAGGCGCTCAAAAGGGCCAATGAGCAGCTGATCGAGAACAACACGGTCGAAATGTTCGTCACGGTATGGCTCGCCGTGATCAACATAAGGACAGGGAAGGGCGTCGCCGCGAATGCGGGACACGAACATCCTGCCTTCAGAAAGAAAGGCGGACTGTTCGAACTGATAAAGTACAAACATCCTCCTGCGGTCGGGATGATCGAGGGCCTGCAGTTCAGAGAGCACGAGTTCGAGATCGGGGCCGGCGACACTCTGTTCGTATATACCGACGGAGTCACAGAGGCCACGAATGAGAAAGACGAATTCTTCGGAGAGGAGCGCCTGGTCGCTGCTCTGAACGACTATCCTGATGCGGAGCCTGAGGACATACTCCCTTATGTTAAGAACTGCATAGACGAGTTCGTAGGGGAAGCTCCTCAGTTCGACGATATCACGATGCTCGCCTTTAGGTATAACGGCCCGAAGCTGTCTCTTGATGAGGTGCGCGACAACATGTAGGGTGAAAAAAAGAGGTCGGAGCACATGCTCTGACCTCTTTTAAAATGCGCCGGTATCCTGATCATTCCGATCCTTTCCTGAACCCTCTTTTACCTGTAACGGCAATGTAATAATAGCATCTTCAGTATATCTGTAAAAGAAAAAGTGATACAATTAATCTGCTGATTCCCGGCGCAGCGTAAACGGAGACGAGGTAATAAGGTAGAACATCATGACATACACAGCAACTGTAAATCTGATCTTTTCATGCATTTCAGGCGTGATAGGCCTTCTTTTCGCGCACTACATCGTTCTGGCGGCAGCCGGCGTTTTCGCATGCAAAAAATATCCGCATGCGGACCGCAAAAATAAATACGGGCTGATCATACCGGCGAAAAACGAAGAGACGGTGATCGAGGCCCTTATTAAGAGCGCCCGAAACGCCGATTACCCGCAGGAGCTCCTGGACATCTTTGTCGTTGCCCATAACTGCACGGACAGGACGGCCGAGATCGCGCGGCAGACGGATGCGCATGTTTACGAGTACAACAATCCGGACGAGAACACCATGGGCTGCGCGATACGCCATCTTTTCGGAAAGATAGAAGAGGACTTCGGGACGGCAAGCTACGACGGCTTCTTTATCTTCAACGCCGACAATACTTTTGAGAAGGACTACTTTGAAAAGATGAACGATGCCTTC
>Ga0310695_10006922_pt1 | contig 18405 bp, 20 predicted proteins | sample RumenRJG_04DNA_FD_203882 | JGI IMG/M metagenome (GOLD analysis project Ga0310695, IMG submission 203882) | Bovine rumen microbial communities from Lethbridge, Alberta, Canada - RJG_04 (v2) (version 2) | ecosystem: Host-associated > Mammals > Digestive system > Stomach > Rumen | place: Canada...
TTCCAGCTCGCTGACGGACAGGGAGCGAATTTCGTTTGCCTTCATCTTATTCACCACCGTTCTCAGACTCGGTGCCCTTCGTGACGATCTTGGTCTTGATGGGCAGTTTGTGGCTGGCCAGACGCAGAGCCTCGCGGGCGACCTCTTCGGAGACGCCGGCGATCTCGAACATCACACGGCCGGGCTTGACGACAGCGACCCAGTACTCGGGGGAGCCTTTGCCGGAACCCATACGGGTCTCGGCGGGCTTGGCGGTGACGGGCTTGTCGGGGAAGATCTTGATCCACACCTGGCCGCCGCGCTTGGTGTAACGGGTCATGGCGATACGAGCGGCCTCGATCTGGTTGGAAGTGATCCAGCCGGGCTCCTGGGCCGCCAGGCCAAACTCACCGTAGCTTACAAAGTTGCCGCGGGTGGCTTTGCCCTTCATGCGGCCGCGCTGTACTCTGCGGTACTTAACTCTCTTGGGCATTAACATCAGTTGTTGCCTCCTTCCTTGGCGGGAGCGGCGGGACGGGGAGCGCGGTTGTAGCCGCCCTGGCCCTGACCCTGGGGTCTGTTGCCGTAGCCGCCCTGGCGGTTGTCACGGTTGTAACCGCCCTGGCCGCGATTGTCACGGTTGTCGCGGTTGTAGCCGCCCTGGCCCCGGTTGTCGCGGTTGTAGCCGCCCTGACGGCGGTCGCCGCGGCGGTCGTCTCTGCGACGGCGCTCGCCGGCGGGCTTGGAGAGATCCATGGTGCGCGGGGTGGTGCGCAGGGTCTGGGAGAGGACCTCGCCCTTGTAGATCCAGACCTTGACGCCGATACGGCCGTAGGTGGTGTTCGCCTCGGCAAAGCCGTAGTCGATGTCGGCACGGATGGTCTGCAGGGGGATGGTGCCCTCGTGATAGCACTCGCTGCGGGCGATCTCAGCGCCGCCCAGGCGGCCGCCGCACTTGACCTTGATGCCGCGGGCGCCCATACGCATGGCGCGGCCCATGGCGTTCTTCATGGCACGGCGGAAGCCGATGCGCTTCTCCAGCTGCTGGGCGATGTTCTCAGCAACCAGCTGCGCGTTGGTATCGGGGGTGCGGACCTCAACGATGGAGAGAGCCACGGGCTTGCCGATCAGCTTCTCGACCTCGAGGCGCAGGCGCTCGATCTCCTGGCCGCCCTTGCCGATGACGACGCCGGGACGGCTGCAGTGGATATAGATGCGGACCTTGGCAGAATCGCGCTCTATCTCGATGGTGGGGACACCGGCGGAATAGAGGGCCTTCTTCAGATACTCGCGGATCTTGTAGTCTTCAACGATCAGATCGCCGACCTTGTCTTCTCTGGCGTACCAACGGGAATCCCAGTCTTTGATAACGCCGACGCGCAGGCCATGAGGATTAACTTTCTGTCCCATAATTCTGCCTCCTTCCCTCAGTCTCTCTCAGCCACAGCGATCATGATGTGGCTGGTGCGCTTGTTGATGCGATACATGCGGCCCTGCGCTCTGGGCATGCCCCGCTTGAGGATGGGGCCGGCGCCGGCGTAGGTCTCGCAGACGTACAGCTTCTCGGGATCCATCTCCAGGTTGTTCTCGGCGTTGGCCATGGCGCTCTTGAGCACCTTGATCATCAGCTCGCAGCCGGCCTTGGGGGTGTTCTGCATGAGAGCCATTGCGACGTTTGCGTCCTTGCCGCGGATCATGTTGCAGATGATTTCAACCTTGCGGGGAGAAATACGGGCGTATTTGTGCTCCGCACGGGCAATTTTCTTCTCGTCCATTTTCTCTCCTCCTTACTTACCGGTCTTGCTGCCGGCGTGACCGCGGAAGGTACGGGTGGGGGCGAACTCGCCCAGCTTGTGGCCGACCATATCCTCGGTGACATACACGGGCACGTGACGGCGGCCGTCATGGACGGCGATGGTGTGTCCGACAAAGGACGGGAAAATGGTAGAGGCACGGCTCCAGGTCTTGATGACCTGCTTGCTGCCGCTCTTGTTCATCTCGTCGACTCTCTTCAGCAGCTCGGGAGCGGCGAAGGGGCCCTTCTTAATACTTCTGCTCATTTACCTTTCCCTCCTTACTTCGCGTTGCGGCGCTTGACGATGAACTTATCGGTCTGGTTCTTCGTCTTGCGGGTCTTGTAACCAAGCGCGGGCTTGCCCCAGGGAGTTACAGGGCCGGGACGGCCCACCGGGGACTTGCCTTCGCCGCCGCCGTGGGGGTGATCCACCGGGTTCATGACAGAGCCGCGGACCGTGGGACGGATGCCCATGTGGCGTTTGCGGCCGGCCTTGCCGATGTGGACGTTGGCGTGGTCGATGTTGCCGACCTGGCCGATGGTGGCCATGCACTCCAGGCGGACCTTGCGCATCTCACCGGAGGGGAGGCGGACGGTCGCCATGCCGGCTTCCTTGGCCATCAGCTGAGCGGCGACGCCGGCGCTGCGCACCAGCTGGGCGCCCTTGCCGGGGTAGAGCTCGATGTTGTGGATCACGGTGCCCACGGGGATGTTCGCCAGAGGCAGGGCGTTTCCGGCCTTGATGTCGGCGGAGGCGGAGGAGACGATGCTGTCACCCACGTTCAGGCCGACAGGGGCCAGGATATAGCGGCGCTCGCCGTCGGCATACTCCACCAGGGCGATATAGGCGCTGCGGTTGGGGTCGTACTCCAGGCGCAGGACCTTGGCTTCCATGTCCAGCTTGTTGCGCTTGAAGTCGATCACGCGGTACTTCTGACGGTTGCCGCCGCCCTGATGGCGGACGGTGATGCGGCCGTAGTTGTTGCGGCCGGCGTTCTTCTTGAGAACCTCGACCAGGGACTTCTCGGGCTTGACATGCTTGTCAACGCCGTCGAAGCCGGAGACGGTCATGTGCCGTCTGGAAGGGGTGGTCGGTCTGTAAGTTTTAATAGACATTCTTTCTACCTCCCTTATGCCATGCCTTCGAACAGCTCAATGTTCTTGGAGTCGGCACTGAGCTTGACGACGGCCTTTTTCCAGGAGGCGGTCTTCCCCGTGGGGTAAGCGCCCTGACGCTTTTCCTTGCCCTGGACGTTGATGGTGGTGACCTTGATCACTCTGACGTCGAAGATCTCTTCGATGGCCTTCTTGATCTCGATCTTGTTGGCGTCCTTGGCGACCTCAAAAGCGTACTTCTTGATGTCCAGGTCTTCCATGGACTGCTCGGTGATGATGGGGCGAATGATGATATCATATGCGGTCTTCATCAGGCGTACACCTCCTCGATCTTGGCGAGCGCGGCCTTGTCAACGACCAGCGTGCCGCCGGTGAGAATCATATAGGGGCTGAGGATGGTGGAGATGGTGGTGGTCACGCCGTCGATGTTGCGGGCGGACTTGACGACCTTCTCATCCACGTTCTCGGTGACGACCAGAGCCTTGCCCGCAACGCCGATCTTCTCCAGGAAGCTCTTGAAAGCCTTGGTCTTGATCTCCTCGCAGGCCAGGCCGTCGATCACGATGATCTCATTGTCCTGGGCCTTGGCGGACAGCGCAGACTTGAGAGCCAGGCGCTTGACCTTCTTGTTGAGGCTGTAGCCGTAGTCCCGGGGCTTGGGAGCAAAGGCTACGCCGCCGTGGTACCACACAGGAGAACCTGCGTAGCCGGCGCGGGCGCGGCCGGTGCCCTTCTGACGCCAGGGCTTTCTGGTGGTGTAGGAAACCTCACCCTTGGTGAGCGCGCTCTGGGTGCCCTGGCGGCAATTGGCCAGGTGATTCTTGACGGAATCATGCAGAACGCTCTTGTTCGGCTCGATGCCGAAGATGGCCTCGGAGAGCTCGATCTCGCCGATCTTCTCGCCTGCCATGTTGAATACGTTAGCTTTAGGCATTTATGCTGCTCTCCTTTCCTTACTTGGTACGTGCGGAGGCCTTCTGCGGGTTGACACGCGCGGAAGCCTTCTGCGGGTTGACGCTGACACCGGCGCCCTCGCCCTTCTTGACCGGCTGGGTCTTGGCGGTGTTCTTAATGTACACGATGCTGCCCTTGGGGCCGGGAACGGCGCCGCGGATGGCGATCATGTTCAACTCGGGATCGATCTTCACGATGTCCAGGTTCTGGACGGTGACCTGCTCAACGCCCATGTGGCCGGCCTGCTTCTTGCCCGGGAAAATACGGGAAGGATCGGTGCTGGAGCCCATGGAACCGGCGTGACGGTGAACGGGACCGCCGCCGTGGCTGGTGGGGGTACGGCCCTGGCCGTAGCGCTTGATGACGCCGGCGTAGCCCTTGCCCTTGCTGGTGCCGGTGACGTCGACCTTGTCGCCCTCGGCAAAGATGTCGGCCTTGACCACGTCGCCGACTTCGAAGTTGCTGCTGTCCTCAAGGCGGAACTCCTTGAGATGCTTGACCATGCCCACGCCCGCCTTCTTCAGGTGACCCTGCTCAGGCTTGGAGAGCTTCTTCTCGGCTACTTCTTCGTAACCGAACTGGACGGCGTCGTAGCCTTCCTTTTCCGCAGTCATCTTCTGCACGACCACGCAGGGGCCCGCTTCGATGACGGTGACCGGAATGACCTTGCCGGCCTCGTCGAAGATCTGCGTCATGCCGACCTTCTTGCCAATGATGGCTTTCTTCATTCTATTTCCTCCTTCGGTTATTGGTTGCCTCGCTTGGCCCGGGTGGTCCTGTCCAGAGGCTGGCAACTTAACCCGTCCGCATTCGCAAGCTGCGGACTATGGGTCATTTACTTGTTTGGGTTAATAAATAAGGTATGCTGTGCTGTGGATCAGAGCTTGATCTCGATCTGCACGCCGGCGGGAACTTCCAGATTCGACAGGGCCTCGACCGTCTTCTGGGTGGGGCTCATGATGTCGATCAGGCGCTTGTGGGTGCGGCGCTCGAACTGCTCACGGCTGTCCTTATACTTGTGGACGGCGCGCAGGATGGTGACGATCTCGGTCTTGGTGGGCAGGGGGATGGGACCGGAAACCTTCGCATCGGTGCGCTTGGCGGCCTCGACGATGGTCTCGGCGGCCTTGTCGATCAGCTGATGGTCGTAAGCCTTCAGGCGGATACGGATCATGTTCTTGTTGTTGCTTGCCATTTGGTTTTCTCCTTCTTATTCGTACGATTTTCTCGGCGGCATTGGGGACCGCCTTTTGTGGGTCGTACGGATGAAACATTTCCTGTACACACAACCGTGCGTATCAGACCGCGTCCGAAAAACAAACCGGCCAGATGGCCGGTCGATCCCCCGTCCGCGCGATATACGCGTGTACCGGATAGGTTTCAGCCGCCCGATTGCGTGCCGGATATACCTCCGACACCGGACATACTCCACGGAAGTTACCTCGGAAACCGAGCAATCTCCCGCTTCATCGCATACTGCGCCCCTTGCTTTTCGCACAGGCGCTTCGTTAGTATACCAATCTGTAACCATTCTGTCAAGAGAAATTTCGTGATTTTTGCAGAAAATTTTTTATAAATTTTGTGCAGGGCTACCAATACCAAATCCTTCCTTTTTGGGCAAACGCCAGGCCGCTTTTCTCCCGGCCAAAACAGCTTTCGCTGCTCAGGCGCGGCTGAGATCCGTCCCTTTCTATTTATTTTATAGGTAGAGAATGCCTTGACCAGACTTGGTGCTTTTGGTATACTATCCTCGACTCAGACTTGCTTTCGAGGAAAAGGGAGGGTCTTTCATGCCCTTGCGTAAACGTGACAGCGGCAAATTGCTGCTTTCTTTTATTTTTATTGCGGTCTTTCTGGTTCTCCTGGTCTTCAGCGCCATGTCGCCCATGATCGATGATGATTACTCCTATTGCTTCAGTTGGGCCGATGTGAGCCGCATCACCAGCATTGCCCAGATCCCCGCCTCCATGGCCATGCATCGGCACCTGACCAACGGCCGCGTCTTCGCCCATTTCATGGTACAGCTGCTGCTGATCCGTCCGAAACTGGCTTTTGTGATCCTCAACGGCTGCAACGGTGCGCTGCTCTGCTTCCTGTTTTATCGCTATTTCCGGCGTCTGCCTTACGGCCAGGCCGCGCTGCTGCTGGCCGTCGGCGCCATGATGCTGTGGAACTACATGCCGGATTTCTTTCGCATTTTTCTATGGCTGGACGGTTCGGTCAATTACTCCTGGGGCGTCTCCCTGATCCTGCTTTACCTCTGGCCCTACAGCGCCGCCTATCTCGGCGAGGAACACAAAAGCCCCTGGTGGCGTACCGCGCTGTTTTTGCTGCTGAGCCTGATCGCCGGCGGCTATTCGGAAAACAGCTCTCTGGCGGCCCTGTTCATTGCCGCCGTGCTGACGCTGATCCTGGCGGTCCGTGACAAGCGGATCCCCTGGCGGCTGGTCGCCGGCATCGCCATCGCCATTGTGGGCTATGTTTTCCTCATGTCTGCGCCGGCCACAGCGGGCCGCGCCGGTGAAGTCAGCTTCTCGGCCCTGGCCAACCGCCTTCGGCTGATGGTGGACTACTGCCAGAAGAATCTGTCGGTGCTGTATCTGATCTACGCGGCCTGCCTGGCCCTTGCCCTGGTCTTCAAGATCGATAAACGGCGGCTTTTCCTGTCCCTGCTGTTTCTGGCGGCGGGCGTCGCCTCCCTCTCCGCTTTTTTGTTCGCCTTTTATTTTACGGACCGGCACTGCTGCTTCACCGTGTTCTTTACAGTGCTGGCAAGCCTGCTGCTGCTCGCCTCTCTTCTGGAACAGGGCAGAAAGCTGCCGGCGGTCCTCCTGGCCCTGTGCATGGCTGTGGTCTTCATCTTTAATTTCATTTCCGGCGGACTGGATATCCTGGTGGGCTACGGCAAGGCCCTGGAGCGCGAGCAGATGATCCGCGACGCCAAGGCGGCCGGCGAGACGGAGATCGTCCTCCCCGCCTACTCTCCTGCCACAAAGTATTGCGGGACCTTCTACCTGTTTGAAGACCCGAACTCCTGGCCCAATGACAGTCTGGCCCTGTACTACGGCTTCGACTATGCCTACGGCATCGAGGCCGACCAGGCCGCGGATCGAGAGGAAGCGCCGTGAAAAAAAACGCCTTTGAAAACAGGCCGCTGCTCCTGTTTTTCTGCGCTCTCTTCCTGTGTATGTTCGCGCTCAGCGCCATGACGCCGCTGGTCTCGGACGATTACAATTACGCATACAGCTTCCTGGATTTCACCAGGATCACCAAAATCAGCCAGATCTTTCCCTCCATGGCCGCCCACCGGATCCGGCCCAGCGGGCGGGTCTTCGCCCACGGCCTGCTGCAGCTGTTCATGATGGGCCCCAAGGTTTTTTTCAACCTTTGCAATGCCGCCGACGCGGTGCTGCTGGCCTGGCTGTTCTCCCGCTATTTCCCCCACCGCCGGGGCGCCGGTCAGGTGCTGCTGCTGGCAGTCGGCGCCATGATCATCTGGAACTTCTCCCCCGCCTTCGGAGAAGATTTCCTCTGGATGGACGGCGCGCTGAACTACGGCTGGGGCCTCTCGGCGCTGCTGCTGTTCCTTTGGCCCTTTGCCGCGGAATATCTGGAGCTGCCCTACAGGCGGCGGCCGCTGGAGTGGCTGCTGTTTTGCCTGATCGCTTTCGTGGCGGGGAGCTATTCGGAAAACGGCTCTGTCGCCATGCTCTTTGCCGCTTTTTGCCTGATGCTGCTGATCCTTATCCGGCAGAAAAAGCTGCCTCTCTTCCTGCCGGCGGGTTTTCTGATGGCCGTACTGGGCTTCGTCTGGCTGATGTCCGCCCCGGGTACCGCCCATCGGGGGTCCGGCATCTCGCTCTCCGTGCTCGGCGCGAACTATGTGCATGTACTCGGTACGGTGCGCGCGCATCTGCTCCCGCTTTATCTGCTCTATGCGGCTTTGCTGGCAGCGGCCATCTCCTGCAAGGCAGACAAACGGCGGCTGATCCTCTCCTGTATTCTGATCCTTGCGGGGCTGGCCTCTCTGGCGAGCTTCGTATTTGCCGCCTATTTTGAACTGCGGCATTTCTGCTTTACCGTCGTCACGGCGGCCTTGGCCTGTCTGCTGCTGTTCGGGGAATTATTGGATACGCCGCGGCGGCTGCTGGCCCATATCTGTGCTGCCGCTCTGTGCGTCCTGTTCATCTTCAATGCCGCCGCCGGGGCAATAGACATCGCGGTAGGCTGCAGCAAATGGCGCATCCGGGACCGCCGTATCCGCGAGGCGCGGGACGCCGGGGCGTCCACCGTGGTGTTGGACGAATACCTCTGCTCCTCGCCTTACGGCGTCTCCTTCAAGCTCAATGACTTCGGGCCGGATTGGCCCAATATGTGGATCGCAGAATACTACGGCTTCGACGTGGTCTATAAAACCGGTACGGAACCGCAGGAATAGACCGCTTACCTTTTCATAAAGGGATTGTTCACTATGACGCTCAATAATCGACTGCCGCAAAACAGAAAAGCTTTCGCGCTGGCTCTTGCCGTCTTTGGCCTGTATCTGTTCTACATGCTCTCCCAGGTCAACTTCTATCTGTACCGGAGCTTGCGGGAAACCTATTACCTGGTCCTTGTGCCCGTGGTCGTGGCCGGAACGCTGTACTTTTTCCGCGGAAAACAGCTTGCGTACCGCTTGCTGCTGGGCTATTGGATCTGGTTCGTGCTTTCCCGGATGCTCAACCACAATCTCGCGCTGACGGAAGATCAGTATCTCTGGTTTGATCTCTCGCTGATGCTCCCCTTTTTTGCCCTCGGCCTTGTGCTGGACGCGGATGGGCGCCGCCGTTTTTTGGATTGGCTCAGCGCCGCTGTCGGCGGCTATCATTTCATTCTGGGCTTGTTTGCCCTGTCCGCTTTCATCCTCAACAAGTACTACGTGAACCCCATCACGGAGGGACACCTGGGCATGATCCCCGGCAGCCGGCGCATCACCATATTGGACTATAACGCAAACTCCACCGCTTTCTGGTTCATGACCGCTTTCCTGCTGATGGTTTATCAGTTTTTCGCCTGCCGAAAGAAAGCCTGGCGCTGGCCCATCGTCCTGTGTGCCCTTGTGAATTTCGCCACAGTCGCCGTCACCTATACGCGGAGCGTGCGCATTGCGCTTACGATCACGCTGGCAATGCTGGCTTCGCTGGCTGTCCGGCGGCAGGCCCGTGTCAACCGGCGGCTTTTGATCCTGCTGTTGGTGCTGATCTTCCTGGCTTCGGCCGCCCTGGTCTATCTCAGCTTCGGGCTGATCACGTACACGCTGACGCATCTTCCCTTCTCCGCCGCCGCATCGGAGCTGCAGGTCAGCTCAGGAGCGGCGCTGCGCGGCGCCCGGCCGTTCCCGGCGGAGGCTGTTCCCCTGCGCGCCGTTTCCCCGGGGGCAGAGGAAGCGATGCTGCCGGATATAGGCGATCCCTCCACCCACAGCGCCCTCTATAATCGGATCAACGACCTGTCCACCAAGCGGCTGGAGATCTATCACTGCGCGCTGCTGACAATACGGGAGGACCCGATGATCCTGCTGCGGGGCTGCCTGAGCGAGGATGCCATGAGCGTCACCAACGCGATCCTGCACCGCCCGGAAACGATCGCGCATTTCCACAACTTTTTGATCCAGACCCTGATCCTGACCGGGCTGCCGGGTCTCCTGCTGGTCCTGGCCTTTTGTGTGCTCATCGTCGGCAGGGGGCTAAAGCTGTTTTTCTCCCCGGATCCCCGCCTCTCCACGAGCGTCAGGACCTTGGCGCTTTCACCCATAGCGGCGATCCTCTACGCGATGTTTGAGTCCTGTCTGTTTACCGACCTGGATATTCGCTGCCTGTTCTTCTTTTTGATGAGCGGCCTGATGCTGGGTTCTTATCACGACTTTTTCCCCGAAACAGAATAATGACTGTATGATGGCGAAAAGCCAAAAAGCTGCGGGCAGCCCCTTTCGGCTGCCCGCAGCTTTTTGGCTGCTTTCAATTCTGCGCTTCGCGTACCTTGCGTGTCAGTTCTTCCGCCTGCCGCAGCAGCGCCTTGGCCTCCCGCAGCAGGACCTCCCCCGCCGCCGTCAATCCCAGTACACGGTTGTCCCGCTCCAGCAGACGCACGCCCAGCTCCTCCTCCAGGGCGGACACCGCCCGGCTTGTGGTGGAGTGGCTGATGTAAAGCTCCCGCGCGCCGCGGCTGAAGCTGCCCCGCTCCGCCACGGCCACGAAGATGCGCAGCTTTTCCAGCTCCATCTCAGTAGTTGAAGGTGTGGGGCAGAAGCTCGGAGAGCTTATAGCTCACGTAGCGGTTGCCCGCCTTGGCGCAGAGCACCTCCATCTCCGGCGAAAACTCCGCCAGGAACTGGCGGCAGGCGCCGCAGGGGGTGCACCAGTTCTCGCTGTCGGCGTAGATGGCGACGCGGCGGAAGCTGCGCTTGCCCTCGCTGACCGCCTTGCAACAGGCGGTGCGCTCGGCGCAGATGGTGCTGCCCAGGGCGGCGTTTTCGATGTTGCAGCCGGTGTAGACCGTGCCGTCGTCGCACTCGATGGCGGCGCCCACGGCGAAGCGGGAATAGGGTACGTATGCGTTGAGTGAGGCCTCCTTGGCCCGGGACATCAATTCTCTGTCAGTCATGTTGCCGTTCTCCCTTTTCTCATAGTTTCATTCCGGGCGCCTCAGCCCAGATCGATGGTCCATTCTGCGAAGTTCCAGAGGGGATTTCCGATGTTGGCGTCGATGCCCTTGCAGACGCCGCGGCGGGTGATGATCTGCTGTTTCTCAAAGCCGATGGTGATGAGTGTGCCGGTGGTGCCGGTCAGGTAGGTGCACAGCTCGTAGAAGGCGGTGGGCCGCTGGGCGGCGGACGCGCCCAGATAGGCGTTGATCCGGTCCACCACGGAGGTGTCCGTAGAGCCGGTATAGTTCAGGTTCAGCTTCTCGTTGTCCTTGGTGCGGGGCTGCAGGATCTCGGTGATGTCGAAGTTGTTGCGCAGCTTGACCTCGGCATAGTACATGTCTACGATCACTTCCTCGCTGCCCACTTCCACCTTGCCCTCCTCCAGGGCTTTCATGTAGTTCTCCCAGGTCATCTCCATGACCGTCACCGGGAAGCCGATGGAGGCCATGTCCTCCTGGAACTTGCGGACAATGCCCGACTTGGCGCTGCTGTCGGCGCAGACCACCACGGTGAACTCGATCTCCTGGGGCGTGCCGGACATGTACTCCAGCATCCCGTCCTCATCATAGTCCCGCACGCCCGCGCTCTCCAGGATGCGGCGGCAGGTCTCCATGTTGAAGGCCAGGCTGCTGTTGAGCGACTCCGGGAAGGCGGAGCAGGTGGGATACATGGGCAGGGCGGAGCTGACCGCGTTGCCGTGGAGCAGTTCTACCAGATAGTCCCGGTCAAAGGCGTACTGCAGTGCGATGCGGAACTGGCTGTAGCGCCCCAACACGCCCTCCTCATTGAAGCACAGGTAGTGCATGTTGGTGGTGGCGTAGTTGTGGATCTCATTGGAGCTGGCGTAGCCGAGGTTCGTGTAGCTGGACGGGTCGTTGACCACACAGTCGATCAGGCCGTCCTCAAAGGCCGAGATGGTACTCTCCGCGTTGGCGTATTCGGCGATGTGAATGGTGTCGATGGGCGGATGGCGGTAGCCCTCGTAGCCTTCGGTGTAGGCATGCAGCTCGGTAGCGTCCTCATTGAGCGTATAGGGTCCGGAGCCGATGGGGGCGTTGCGCCCGTTTTCCAGCTCGTTGCCGTAGCTGCCCAGCTTGATGACCGGGATGTTCAGCAGCTTCACGAACTGGGTGTCGCCGATACCCAGGGTCACGGTGAACTTGTCGTCGCCCCAGTAGGAGGCGCCCTGGAAGCTGGAGAAACGGCCGCTGAAGCGGTCGGCGTTGATGGCCAGGTTGATGGAATAGCTCAGATCCTTGGCCGTCACCGGGGTCCCGTCGTGGAATACGTGGTCGGTGGCCACGGTGAATTCCCAGACCTTGCCGGTCTCGTCGCAGCTGTACTCGGTGATGAGCCCCGCGCCCTCGATGACCTCAAAGTTGTTGTCCAGCTCGATCATGTTCTCATAGACCAGATCGCAGATCAGCTGGTTGGCGTGGTTGGTGGCCACCAGGGGGTTGATGCTGTACTTCTCCGCGCTGTTGAGGGTGAAGATCTTGTCCGCCGCCTCGGCGCGGACCACATCCTGGCCGCCGGTGGACTCGGGGATCTCCTGCTCCAGGCTGCTCCTGCCGCAGGCCGCCAGGCTCAGGGCCATGGACGCCGCCAGCAGCAGGGCCAGTATTTTTTTGCTTGTCTCTCTCATAGGCATTTTACTCCAACACGATGCAGGCCGCCTGGCCGCCCCGGTCCCCTTTGGTATAGCGGTGGGACCAGTACTTGTCGTGGCTGCACATGGTGCACTCGTCCGAAAGGTCGATATTCTCCGGTCTGAGCCCCAGCTGGACCAGCCGCCGGGCGTTGGCGCCGCGCAGATCCACCATGGTCTTGCCGTCGTCACGCCTGCGGAACAGCCCCTCCGTGTCGCCGCCCAGATAGGCGGTGACCGCCTCGGGCACGTCGTCGTCGGTCTCAAAGCAGCAGAAGCCGATGGCCGCGCCCATGGCCGCGCGGATCCGTTCCGGTCTCGCCCCCAGAGCCGCCATGGCCTCCAGGGCGTGCTTCAGGATATCCCCCACGGAGCCGCGCCAGCCGCAGTGGACCGCCGCGGCCGCCGCCCCGGTCTCGTCCCAGAGCAGGACGGGTACACAGTCCGCCGTGAAGCAAAAGATCGGCAGGCCCTTGACGGCGGTGACAATGCCGTCGGCCTCATAGGGGACAGGCGTCATGGCCTTATGCCGGTCCGCCTCGGTGACGATGCGCACGATGCTGCTGTGGACCTGGTTGGTCACAGCGCAGTCGTCCGGCCCCGCGCCCATCAGCGCACAGACCCGCCGCCAGTTTTCCCGCACGGCAGCCGGGTCGTCACTCTTGTTGCTCAGCAGGTTCAGACTGTACAGGCTTCCCTTGCTGACCCCGCCGTAGCGGGTGGTGAAGGCATGCCGTGCCCCGATGAGGCTGGAGCGCATATAGATCAAACCATTTTTATTTTCTTCAATAAACATATATCTCTTCCTTACAGGCCCCTCTCCGGATCCGCGGCAGAGGCCCGGGAATCATTCGTTGCGTCCGCAGCACTCCTTGTACTTGAGCCTGCGGCTGCCGTCGGCCTTCATCTTGCCGCAGGGGCAGGGATCGTTGCGGCCGGGCTTGGCCACCTTCTTCACCGGCTTTTTCTTCTCCGGCTCGCCGCCCACGTTGGCCGCGGCATTCTTGGCCACCGCCTTGCGCTCGATGGGCTGCTCCCGGCGGATCTGCACCGTGAAGAGCCGGCGCACCGTCTCCTCCCGGATGCCCTGGACCATGGCCTCGAACATGTCGAAGCCCTCCTGCTTGTAGGCGTCGATGGGCTTGGTGGAGCCGTAGCCCCGCAGACCGATGCCCCGCTTGAGCTCGGTCATGGCGTCGATGTGGTCCATCCAATATTCGTCCACCACCCGCAGCATGATGACCCGCTCCAACTCCCGCATCAGCGGCGCGTCGTTGGGACCGGGGCCGAAGGCCTCCTCCCGTCTGGCATAGACCTGCCGGGCATAGTCGGTGACCTCCCGGCTGAGCCTCTCCGCGTCCGCCCGGCCGCCGAAATCCTCGATGCGGAGCCGGCCCCGGGGCAGGAACAGCTTTTCAAAGGGCTGTAGCACCTTGTCCAGCTGGGCCTGATCCGTGGCGGTCTCGCCGCTGAGACCGTCGATCACCGTGCTGTGGACGAAGTCCTGGAGCATGCCCAGGATCTGCTCCCGCAGGTCTTCCCCGTCCAGCACCTTGCGGCGCTCGCCGTAGATGATGTTGCGCTGCTGGTTCATCACGTCGTCGTATTCCAGCACGCTCTTTCGGGTCTGGAAGTTGCGGCTTTCCACGGTCTTCTGGGCCTGCTCGATGGAGTTGGAGAGTATCTTGGCGTCGATGGGGGTGTCCTCCTCCATGCCCAGGTTCTCCATCATGCCCATGACCCGCTCGGATCCGAACAGGCGCATGATGTCGTCGGTCAGCGCCAGATAGAAGCGGCTCTCGCCCGGGTCGCCCTGACGGCCGGCACGGCCGCGCAGCTGGTTGTCGATACGCCGGGACTCGTGGCGCTCCGTGCCCAGGATGAACAGGCCGCCCACGGCCTTCACCTGCTCGGCCTCGGCGCCGGTGACCGCCTTGTGCTCTTCCATCTTCTGATGGAACAGCTCCCGGGCCGCCAGCACGTTTTCATCCGTGCTGTCGGCATAGCCGGTGGCCTCGGAGATCACGTCCTCCTCATAGCCTGCCTTGCGCAGGTCCTGCCTGGCCAGATACTCGGCGTTGCCGCCCAGCATAATGTCCGTGCCGCGGCCCGCCATATTGGTGGCGATGGTGACCGCGCCCAGCTTGCCGGCCTGGGCCACGATCTCCGCTTCCTTCTCATGGTACTTGGCGTTGAGCACCGTATGGGGGATGCCCCGCCGCTTGAGCAGCGAGGAAAGATATTCGCTCTTTTCGATGGACACCGTGCCCACCAGCACCGGCTGCCCCTTTTCGTGGCAGACGGCGATCTGCTCAATGATGGCCCGGTTCTTGCCGTTCTCGTTTTTGTAGACCACGTCCGGGTGATCGATGCGGATCACCGGTTTGTTGGTGGGGATCTCGATAATGTCCAGCTTGTAGATGGCCTCGAATTCCTCCGCCTCGGTGACGGCGGTGCCGGTCATGCCGGAGAGCTTGTCGTAGAGGCGGAAGTAGTTCTGGAAGGTGATGGTGGCCAGGGTCTTGTTTTCCTTCTGGACGTCCACATGCTCCTTGGCCTCGATGGCCTGGTGGAGCCCTTCGGAATAGCGGCGGCCCAGCATCAGGCGGCCGGTGAATTCATCGACGATGATGATCTCCCCGTCCTTGACAATATAGTCGATATCCCGCTTCATGACGCCGTGGGCCCGCAGGGCCTGGTTGATGTGGTGGCTCAGGGTGGCGTTCTCGATATCCGCCAGGTTCTCCAGGCCGAAGGCCCGCTCCGCCTTGCTGATGCCCCGGGCGGTCAGGGTGGCGGTCCTGGCCTTTTCGTCCACCACATAGTCCGCGTCCAGGTCCTCGCTCTCCTCCTCCTTTTCATCCACCGAGGCGTAGACCACCTTCTTCAGCCGGCTGACGAAATCGTCCGCCTGGCGGTAGAGATCGGTACTCTCATCGCCCTGGCCGGAGATGATCAGGGGGGTACGGGCCTCGTCGATGAGGATGGAGTCCACCTCGTCCACGATGGCGAAGGGATGGCCCCGCTGGACCATGGTCTCCTTGTAGATGGCCATGTTGTCCCGCAGATAGTCGAAGCCCATCTCGTTGTTGGTGCCGTAGGTGATGTCGCAGTTGTAGGCGGCGCGGCGCTCGTCGGAGTCCAGGCCGTGGACGATCAGGCCCACGCTCAGCCCCAGGAAGCGGTGCACCTTGCCCATCCACTCGCTGTCGCGGCGGGCCAGGTAGTCGTTGACGGTGACGATGTGCACGCCCGCGCCGTTGAGGGCGTTCAGATAGGCGGGCAGCACGGCCACCAGGGTCTTGCCCTCGCCGGTCTTCATCTCGGCGATACGGCCCTGATGCAGCACAATGCCGCCGATTAGCTGCACCCGGAAGGGCTTCATGCCCAGCACGCGCCAGGCGGCCTCCCGCGCGGCGGCGAAGGCCTCGGGCAGGATGTCGTCCAGGGTCTCGCCCTGGGCCAGCCGCGCCTTGAACTCGTCGGTCTTGGCACGAAGCTCGGCGTCGCTCATGGCCTCATATTCCGGCTCCAGCTTCTCGATGGCATCGGCGATTGGATATATGCGTTTCAGCTCTCTGTCGGAATAGCTCCCGAACAGCTTGGTAAAAAGTCCCATAGTATGCTTCCTTTGCTTTGTCCATAGTAAATCCCCATGCGCTTTTTGGCGCGTCACGACACATGAAAGCCGTCGTCGCATGGGGATTTTTACGCATGCCATTCGGTTGCCCCGCAAGGGGCGAGAATAGCGCGTTTGAATAATCCATTTCCTATGAAAGCGTAAGCTTTCATAGGAATACAGAATAGAGTATAGCACACATTTGTGAACAAAAAAAGGGTTTTATTGCGAGTCCGTCACAGACGTATTTTTCATGCAGTTTCTGTTTCCGTTTGAAAAAGATAAAGAGAAGTCAATTTGACTTCTCTTTATCTGATTACTACTGCTTTATTCTTTTATTATCGGGCAAAAAATACGGTCAGTAACGACTGTCGAAAATTAAATGTATCGGGTTTTGTACATGAGGCTACTGTTGCAACCGCTTTCACTGTGGTCACTTCGTCCAATGAAACGAGCACATGTACGGGGCCAAGTGCTGAATAGTCAAACTGTCCCACTTCAATCCAGCCTTCTCCATCGTTTACATAGACCGTTCGGGGCCCAAGGACTTCATTAGTTGTCGCTCCGTTTCGTGCGATAACTTGGTAATCCAAGGTAAAGCCGATGCAGTTTTCCACTGGTTCTTCCAAAATAGTAAAATTTTGCTTGCTCCCGACAAACCATTCTTTAGACCATTTCACTTCAGGATCACTGTACCCAAAAACCAAGGTATCTTGCCATCTTTCCCAGCTACCTATACCATCTGTCTGTCCAGGAAATTCCCAATCCAAATAATCGGTCACTATCCACGCTGCATGCAACACATTTTCGTCACTATAATATAATACACAAGAATACCCACTTTGCTCAGCAAGCACGACAACTCTCGCTCCATGATAGACATGAGGCATGCGTGCTTCGTTTTCAACTTTGTAGGGGTGTTTATGTGCAAAAACGTAAACATCTTCTCCTGCGTTAACATACATAACTTGGTAATCTGAAAAATAATTTTCTGTTTTTGGAAGTTCTATCGTTTTGCTATCGCCGGTTGCAACAATATCCTTGACGTTGGGTCCCTCTTGTGCCGTCTCTGTTGCCATACTGCCTTCTTGACTTTTGATCGTATTCTTAATTGAATCATCTGCAAAGGCTGAGATCGGCAATGATACAGTCAAGATTAAGAAGCAAAAGAATGCTATAGTTTTACGAAATAGTTTTTTCATTTTAAATCCTCCACTTTAAATGAATTCTGGCATAAGCCTTACTCACTATCCGTTTATAAAATAGGTCAATTTCACCCTAATGTCAATAGGTCAATTTGCCATAATACGTATGGGTGATTTGAAATGACACGGCTAAAACAGCTTCGCAAAGAGAAGGGGATCACGCAGATCCAAATGCAGCTATTAACCGGAATCGATCAAAGCGACTATTCAAAAATTGAAACCGGAAAACGCTACTACACATTTGAACAATGTAAACGAATCGCTCTCGCGCTAGGAACAAGCATGGACTATCTCGCCGGGATTACAGATGAAAAAAGCTGTTACCCACGGAACAACGCTCCTATGCCATAAAACTATTGCTGTTTATTTGTCTGACATGGAATCATTTTACAAAAACAGCGTGAGGGCTGTGGCTATAATGCCGCAGCCCTCACGCTGTTTCACATAGTATCTTATTTGGTGTAGATTTCCAGCACGTCCTGCCGGTCCGCGAACTTGTCGGGCTCTTCACAGCTGGGTACCGCCCGGGCCGCCATCACCGTCATCGGCTCGTCCAGGGCAACGGTCACGTGGACCGGGCCCATCTCCTTGTACGGGAAGCTGCCCACAGAGACCCACTTTTCTCCGTTGTAAACATAGATGGTGCGGGTACCGAAGACCTTGGCGTGCTCCACCTTATCCGCTACGGAGATCACCTGATAATCCAGGGTGAAGCCGGTGCAGTTTTCCACGGGCTCCTCAAAATACAGATAGCGGCCGGCGGTACCGGGCCAGCGCCCCCAGGACCAGACAGCCGAGCTGATCTCCTGCTTCAGGCTGCCGCCCGGCGTGCCCAGCTCCACCACGCGGCTCGGGTATTCATCCACCAAGAAGCTGCTGGGAATCCATGCCGAGACCAGGACCTGACACGCGGTATGATACTGGATGCAGGAATAACCGTTCTGCTCCGCCAGGACCCGGACGCGGCTGCCGTGGAACACCACGGCCCGGGGCCGCTGCATGCCCTCCCGGGGCTCGGAATAGCCGTAGAGGCTGAACAGCTTCTTGCAGCTTACATATTTATATACGTAGTCTGACAGATAGCTGCCTTCCTCGGGCAGGGTGATCTTCTTATCGTCGCCGGTGGCGACGATATCATCCGCGCTGGGGCCGTTCCCCGCGGCAAAGGCGGGCACCGAAAGGGCCGCCATCACAGCAAGCACAAGGACAAATACAAGAACTTTTTCAAGGCGTTTCATCGTCTGCTCTTCCTTTCTCATAATGACTATATGATGGCGAAAAGCCAAAACGCTTTTCGCCGCGCCGCTTTGCGGCGCAGCAAAACAGCCCTGCTGTTTTGCCATATATTCATTGCAATGAGCATCGGGCGAACGATTCAAAGAATCATTCGCTGCCAAACTAGTC
>Ga0310695_10006927_pt1 | contig 18388 bp, 17 predicted proteins | sample RumenRJG_04DNA_FD_203882 | JGI IMG/M metagenome (GOLD analysis project Ga0310695, IMG submission 203882) | Bovine rumen microbial communities from Lethbridge, Alberta, Canada - RJG_04 (v2) (version 2) | ecosystem: Host-associated > Mammals > Digestive system > Stomach > Rumen | place: Canada...
CGTCACAAAGACGAGAACTGGGACGACATAAGATGGTCGCAGAGGACGGTGGATCCCGGTCACGTGAAAGACATTTTCCAGAATCTCGTGAACTGGGGGCTGCTCGACATGGAAAAGATCGGGCAGAAATCCAAGGCGAAGCATTTCGACAGGTTCATGGCTGTCAAGGCGAATATCGACAACCAGGCGTATTATCGGCAGGAGAACATATACGAAGTGTCTCCGGAGCTTGCCGAACAGCTGTACGATGTCGTGCAGGAATTCAACGACGTGACGAGATGACGGGGAGGACGGAGTGAAAACGGTGGATTGCGGAATAGAAGGTGTTAAAATAATCGAGCCTGACGTGTTCAGAGACGCGAGAGGGTATTTCTGCGAGACGTACAACCGCCGCAGATACGAAGAGGCGGGAGTCGGCGCCGTGTTCGTGCAGGACAACGAGTCCAGCTCCGCGAAAGGCGTCGTGCGCGGCCTCCACTGGCAGGCGGCGCCGTATACGCAGGCGAAGCTTCTCAGGGTGGTGCGAGGCGCCGTTCTCGATGTGGCGGTCGACATAAGAAAGGGCTCTCCCACGTTCGGCCGCCATGTGGCCGTCGAGCTTTCAGCCGCGAACGGCAGGCAGCTTTTCATACCGCGCGGGTTCGCGCACGGCTTCATCGTTCTCGAGAACGACACGCTTTTCAGCTACAAGTGCGACAATTTCTACGAGCCTCTCTCGGAGAGGAACATGCGCTTCGACGATCCCGCGCTCGGGATAGAGTGGCCGGATCTCGGAATGGAACTCAAGCTCTCGCCCAAAGACGCGGCGGCCCCGTTTTTCGGCGAGATCGAACCGTGGGAGGGAACGTGACATGGCACGCAAGGGAATAATACTCGCCGGCGGCGCGGGCACGCGCCTCCATCCGCTCACCCGCGTCGTCTCCAAGCAGCTTCTGCCGGTGTACGACAAGCCGATGATCTACTATCCTCTGTCGACTTTGATGCTCGCGGGGATACGCGAGGTGCTCGTGATTTCGACTCCGCAGGATCTGCCGAACTTCGAGCGGCTTCTCGGCGACGGATCCGATCTAGGGATGAAATTTTCCTACAAGGTGCAGGAGAGGCCCGACGGTCTCGCGCAGGCGTTCGTCCTCGGTGCGGAGTTCCTCGGCGGAGACGACGCATGCCTCGTCCTCGGAGACAACATTTTCTACGGGGCCGATTTGCCGCGGCTTCTCGCCAAGGCGTCGGCGAACGGCGGCGCAACCGTCTTCGGCTACCGCGTGAGCGATCCTGAGAGATACGGCGTGGTGGAGTTCGACGCCTCCGGGAGAGCCGTGTCGCTCGAGGAAAAACCGGCGATGCCGAAATCCAACTATGCGGTGGTGGGGCTTTATTTTTATCCGAACGACGTGGTCGAAAAGGCGGCGCGCCTCAAGCCCTCGGCCCGCGGCGAGTACGAGATAACCGATCTAAACCGCGAATATCTCAAAGAGGGCCGTCTTTCGGTGGAGACGATGGGGCGTGGTTTCGCATGGCTCGACACCGGCACGCACCAGTCGCTCGCCGACGCGACGAATTTTGTCCGCGCTCTCATAGAGCGGCAGGGGCTGCAGATATCGTGCATCGAAGAGATCGCGCGCTGCAAAGGATGGATAGACGACGCGAAGCTGAAAGAAATCGCGTCGACGTACGGAAACTCGACATACGGGATGTATCTCCGCCGCGTAGCCGGCGAATGAAAAACGGAGGAAGTGAAATGGCACAAAGGCAACCGGCAAGGTCGATCGTCACAGGAGGAGCGGGCTTCATAGGTTCGGCCCTCGTCAGGCTTCTTCTCGCCGAGACGGACCGCGAAGTTCTCGTTATCGACAAGCTCACGTACGCAGGCGTGCCGGAATCTCTGAAAGAGGCCGGGCTCGATCCCGAGACTCTCGCCTCTTCGAATCCGAGGCTGAAATTCCTCAAGGCCGACATATGCGACCTCGAGGCGATGGACAAGGCGTTCGCCGAATTCCGCCCCGACGACATTTTCCATCTCGCCGCCGAATCGCATGTCGACCGTTCGATAGACGGTCCAGGCGAATTCATCAGGACCAACATCGTCGGGACGGCGTCTCTCCTTCAGGCGGCGCTCGGCTATTTCCGCGGGCTCGACGGCGAAGCGAAAGAGAATTTCCGCTTCCAGCACATATCTACCGACGAGGTGTACGGCACTCTCGGCGAAACCGGTTACTTCACGGAATCGACGCCGTATTCTCCGCACTCCCCGTATTCCGCGTCGAAGGCTTCGAGCGACCACCTCGTCCGCGCATGGCACGACACGTTCGGCCTTCCAGTGCTGATAACGAACTGCTCGAACAACTACGGGCCCTACCATTTCCCCGAGAAGCTCATTCCGCTCGTCATCCTCAACGCGCTCGAAGGCAAGGCGCTGCCCGTGTACGGAAAGGGCGCGAACATCCGCGACTGGCTGTTCGTCGAGGATCACGCCCGCGCGCTTCTTGCGGTCAATCTGCGCGGCCGCCCAGGCGAGACGTACAACGTGGGCGGACACAACGAGAGGACGAATCTCGAGGTCGTCAAGACGATATGTTCGATTCTCGATTCGGAAAGGCCGCGCGCCGAAGGGCCTTACGGCGATCTCATAACATACGTCAGCGACAGGCCCGGCCACGATCTGAGATATGCGATCGATCCGTCCAAGCTCGTCAACGATCTCGGATGGAAGCCGGTGGAGAATTTCGAAACGGGCATCCGCAAAACGGTGCGGTGGTATCTCGACAACGAATGGTGGTGGCGTCCGATCCGCAGCGGCCGGTATTCCGGCGCGAGGCTCGGCAGCGCTAAATGAGAAAGGAACGGAAGAGATGGCGGAATTGATAGTGGCTCTCGATGTGGCTTCGCGGCGCGAAGCGGAGGAGAAAATATCGCTAATAGGCGATGCGGTGGGGTTTTACAAGATCGGGCTCGAACTTTTCACGGCCGAAGGTCCGGACGTGGTCAAGGCGGTGAAAGGCCTCGGGAAGAAGGTTTTTCTCGATCTTAAATTCCACGACATCCCGCGGACTGTCGAAAGGGCGGTGCGGAGTGCCGGGACTCTCGGCGCAGACCTCATGACGATACACTCGACGGGGGGCGCCGCGATGATACGCGCGGCCGCCGATGCCGCGGCGGAGTTCGGCGCGTCTGCGCCGAAGATTCTCGCGGTGACGCTTCTCACGTCGATGGACGAGGGCGATCTCAGGGATATAGGCGTCGCCGCCCGTTCGCCGCGCGAGCAGGTCGAGGCCATGGCGCGTTTTGCGGTCGAGAACGGAGCGGACGGTCTTGTTTCGAGCCCGATGGAAGTCGGCGCGCTTTCGAAGGCGCTGAAAAGCGGCGTTCTTTTCGTCACGCCGGGAGTCCGGCCGGCCGGCTCCGCCGTCGGCGACCAGAAACGCGTGGCCAGACCCGCAGACGCAGTCCGCGACGGAGCCACGCATCTTGTCGTCGGGCGTCCTGTCATGGCGGCGGACGATCCGGCGGCCGCGGCGCGCGCCATAGTGGAAGAGATGAAAGGGGCGTTTGCGTGAAAATAGGCTTTTTGAAGAAAACGGGTTCGTGGCGCGACGTCGCAGACGCCGCGAGAACCACGATCCGTCTCGATGCCGGCGTGAAAGAGCCTTCTTCAAAGTGGAAAAAGACGATTCTCCTCGCCGAGCATTCGCCGGTGAGGAAGCTCTGCTTCAACTGGAAATGGCTCGATCTGCCGTATTGGGTGAGCGTTCATTTCGTGAGGCATAAATTCGGAATAGAACATTTCGTCTCGACTCAGCGGTCGGACAGGACCGGGGTCGATCGCGATTCGAGCCGCCAGGATGCGGCGGTCATGCACGAATGCTTCGCCAATGCGCAGGCTGTGATGTTCATTTCCCGCAGGAGGCTGTGTTCGCAGGCAAGCCCGGAGACACGCGAGGCGTGGAAGGCGGTCGTGTCCGAAATCGCCAAGATCGAACCGGAACTTGCCGAATGCTGCGTTCCCGAATGTGTCTACCGCGGTTTCTGCCCGGAATTCAGAAGCTGCGGCTTCTGTGGCACGCCGGCGTATGAAAAAGCTGTGGAAAAATACAGGAAAGTATAGTATAATACGCATTTTAAACGGAGAAAAAGTCTAAATGAACAGCGAATTGCTCAAACTTGCACACGAGAAAATTCCTTCGACGCCCGTGCTCGTCAATCTTATTTCAAAGAGGGAGCGCGAGCTCATCAACGGAGCAAAGCCGTTGATAAGGCCCCAGTCTCTCGACGAAGACAAGTGCGACATAGCATTGCGCGAGGTCGCCGAAGGCAAGCTCATCGCCGAAATCGATTTCGATGCGATCGACAAGGCCGAAAAAGCCAAGACCATGTGGAACGCCAAGAGCGTGAATGTGTATTCGCTCATGGCAGACTGAACGTGACAGGACGGGATTTCAATCCTGTTTTCGCCGAAAACCGCAAGGCCCGGCACGATTATACCGTACTTGACACGATCGAGTGCGGTATAGTTCTTTCGGGAACGGAGGTAAAGTCCGTCCGTGCGGCGCACGTATCGCTCAAAGGGGCGTACGCCGCCGTTCTCAAAGGCGAGCTCTGGCTCGTGGGGGCCGACATCGCCGCCTACGAGTACGGCAACAGATTCAACCATTCGCCCAGGGCGATGCGCAAACTGCTCGTCCATTCGAAGGAGGTGGAGAGTCTGCGTCTCAAGACGGAAGCGAAAGGTCTTACGCTCGTTCCGCTGAAGGTGTATCTGAAGCACGGCCGCGTGAAGGTGTGCATCGGAATCTGCCGCGGAAAGAACGCCGCCGACAGGCGCGAGAGCCTGAAGGTGAAAGATATCGAGCGCGAGAATGCGAGGTATGTGCGTAAATAACGCTTTGAATTCGTCTTCAATCGTGGTATAATTCAGTTTATGATAACATTAGCAATAGCATGCGCGGCGGCAGGCGCGACATTTGCCGTGTTTTACATGGTCCTCGGTCTTTCCGCGGGATGGAGCGTTTTCGGCGCTTTTGCGCTCTTCGCTTCGGTGCAGTTAGCCGCCGGGATGTTCATCAGGAAAAAGGTGAAAGAGGTGATGGACGAGGTGCAGCGCATAATGCTCGCCGGGCGCGAGAAAATCGAGGCGAAGACGCGCCGCTGGCAGTTCCGCCCTCCGGGTAGCGTCAAGGAGGCCAAAAACGAGATAGAGCGCGACCAGCGCGTCTTTACGCTCGATGCGATCAGGGCCACGGAAAAAATGCGCCGCTGGAAGAACTGGATGCCGTTTCTCGAGCGCCAGCTTGCCACCGCCCAGCTGCAGCTGCGCTGGATATTGAAGGATTTCGACAAGGTCGACGAACTCATGGCGAGAGCCATCATGATCGGTCCGGACATGGCGGCCATGAAACTCGCGAGGATGCAGATGAAAGGCGAGAGCGTCGAGGCGATGCGCAAGGTGTACGAAAAGAGCGCTAAGAGGGCGAAGTACAACGGCAACGTGCTCGCCGACGCGTGCTGGTCGTGGATACTTGTAAAGCGCGGCATGGCCGACGAGGCGTTCAAGGCTCTCACGGCGGCTCTGCGGAAGAGCGACGATGCCGTGCTCAAGACGAACCGCGAGCATCTGATGAACAACCGCGTGAGCCATTTCAGCAATTCCGCCCTCGGGGAGAGATGGTATTCGCTCATGCTCGAGGAGCCGAAAATCAGGATGCAGCGCCCGCGGCAGGTGTACAGATGAAAAAAGCAGTCGTTCTCGCCGCCGGTTTCGGCACGAGGTTGAGGCCTTTCACCGCAACCGTCCCCAAGCCGCTTCTTCCCGTGTGGGGGGAGCCGATGCTTTCGCGCATAGTCTCGATGCTTCGCGGCTGGGGGGTGGGCGAGATCGCCGTCAATGCCCACCACCTTGCCGGAGAAGTCGTCCGCTGGGCGGAGGCGAACGGCTGCCGCGCGAGCGTGGAAAACGAGATTCTCGGCAGCGGCGGGGCGTTGAACCCGCTGAGGGATTGGCTTGGCGACGAGCCTTTCTTTCTCGTGAACGGAGATGTCGTCGTCGAGGGCATAGACCGCAATCCTTTCCCGGCCGACGCTCTCGAGCCGCGTCTCGCCGGGACTGGAACCGTCGCAGCCGCGCTCGTGACCGAGGAGGGGCCGAGAACGATCGAAACCGAAAGTTCGTCTTCGATCGTGACGTGCTGGAAAAGTCCGTCTCCTGGCGCGCGCGGCACATACACCTATTCCGGCATCGCTCTCCTCTCGCCCCGCATTCTCGACTATGTGCCGAAAGAAGGTTTTTCATCGATAGTGGACGCCTACGAAAAGGCCGCGGAGTCGTCGATGTTTGTCCGCGCGGTAGAGCCGCCGGACATGCGCTGGGCGGATGCCGGAACGGTAGAAAGCTATGTAGATCTGAACACTGCGGGAGGGGAGTGCGCGCTCGGCGCCCTTCCGCAGCTCGTCGCCGCGTTCGGATCCGAGCGCGACGTCGAGTTTCTCGGCGCCCGTGGCAGCGACAGATGCTTTTTCAGGGCGGACGACGGCATAGCCGTCGTGTACGACGATTCAAAGCGCGGCGAAAACGCCCGCTACGCCTCCCATGCCCGGTTCCTCGCTTCAAAGGGCATAAAGGTGCCGGCGGTCGTCGCCGACGCCCCCGATATGAAATGCGTCGTTCTCGAGAATGCCGGCGAAGAGGATCTCTCCGCCGCGGCGCGGCGTCTCGGAACGATAGCGGCGTATTCGCCTGTGGTCGAAGAGCTTGTCAGATTCAATTCCGTAGATCCCGTTTCCGCTCCGGAGATGGAAGAGCCGTTCGGCCCCGATCTGTGGAAGTGGGAACGCGGCCTCTTCGCGGAACATTGCCTCGGCGGCCGCTATGCGAGAAGCATGCCTCGCACCGTGGAGGACGAACTTGTCCGCGCGGCCGCCGTTCTCGACGCCGAGCCGCCGGCGCTCGTACATCGCGATTTCCAGTCGACAAATGTCGTGTGGCGCGGCGGGGATTTCAGGATAATCGATTTTCAGGGTATGCGCATCGGCCCGGCAGTCTACGATCTGGCAAGCCTTTTGTACGATCCGTACGTGGAGCTGAAAGAAAGCGAGCGGCATGCCCTTGCCGAGCTTTATGCGGCGCGTTCGGGCCGGCGCGAGATTCTCAAGGCTCTGCCGTTCGCGGCGGTCGAGCGCCTCGTGCAGGCGCTCGGCGCATACGGGCGGCTTGCGGCGGCCGGCAGACGCGAGTTCTCGAAATTCGTCGCCCCCGCGCTTTCCAATCTGCTCGAGGCGGCCGACGAAGCGGGGCTTGAAGCCGTCGGCGCTCTGGCGGAGGATCTCATAGCGGCGGAGAACCACGAATGAACGCTTTGCGCACGCTGATGGCGAGGGTGAGAAAGACAGGCGTGCTCCGCAGGGAACGCGTCCGCACCGTGGCCATGGGCGTCGAGCGCGAATTCGCGGCGTGGGATGTCGGCGAAGACACCGTGATCGCCGAGAAAGGCGTGGCCGCAGATGCGACCATACGCCCCAGCATTCTCGTGGCGGACAAAGCCGATCTGAGGCGCGGCGCGAAAGGGCGCGTCGTCACGCTTTCTACAGGCAACCATTCCGTCGCGGCGTTTCCTCTTCTCGACGGGAGGTTCTGGAAGATTTCGCATCTGAACCCCGCCAGGCGATCGGATGTCCTCATGCACAGGATAGTGTGCGCAAACGCGTCTGGCGGCAGGATAGAGCTTTCGCAGCGCGACGTTCCTTTCAAGACTCTGCGTTCCGTCGACGAGTGGCTCGTTGGAGTGATGGGGCTTCCGCTCGACGGCGTCGTCATCGCGGAGCGCACCGACACGGCGCTTGAATACTACCGCCGGCACGGGCTTGAATGGAGAGTGAAGCCGCTGGCATGGACGGAGAACGAGATGCGCACGGCGCTCGCCGCGTCCAAGAAACGCATATCCTCGACGATATCGTACTACCATTCGGCCAGGGGCGTGCATTTCATTTCGTTCGCCGAGTTCCGCAGGTTCGCGATGCTTTCCGGAAGCGATTCGCTCGCGTTCGAGAAAGCGCTCAAGGAGCTTGTCGGCGTCTACGACGGCAACGGGCATTCTTTCACGCGCATGCTGAAGTACCGCGGCCATCACGAGATAGAGTTTTTCGGCGGCGGCAGGGGGATGGCTCTCGAGAAACTCATTCCCGAGCTCGAAGGGCTCATGGAGTCCATCGCGCTCGGCAAGATAGGCCAGCTCGGCGTGATCCAGAAGGCGGGCGAGATACTTTCGATATACGAATCGCTTCTCACTTCTCCCGCCATGGCGAACGAGAATTCGCCGGAATTCATCAGAAGCCTCTACATGCATATAACGGGCGAGGTCTATTCGGTGATGGGCGAAGGCACGACGCCGGCGTTCGACGATCGCCGCACGGCTCTTCCCGGCGCGACGTTCGTCGGCGGCAGGCCGGTCTTCCATCCCGGCGCGGACGAAAGGAGCGAGGTGCTTCTTTCCAACCTCCGCGCCCTGATGAGCAAGGACGAGCTCGTCGAATACGCCAACGTCTACGAGCTCAGGGGCGACGACGCGCAGAAGGACACGGCTCCCGGCGCCGGAAAGACGCGCGAAATAGTGTACAAGACGAACCGCAGCCCCGTGGAGCAGAGCCAGATAGAAAAAAGATTCTCGACGGCGAAGAAGGGTTATTCGAGCTACATGCTCGCCCGCATAGAGGCGTTCAAAGCTCTCGGCATCGCGCTCAGCGACTATCGCGTTCTCAGAAGGCGGCTCCAGCGCGCGCGCCGCACGGTGGACTATTTCATAAGGAAGCGCCTCGAGGGCGAAAGCTGCGATACGATCCCGGCGAAATATTTCTGCAGCACCGACGATTCGACGGTCGAAGAGAAAGAGGTGGTCCTCGCGCTGGCCACTTTGATGGGGGATGCCGCCGCGCAGAATCTCGCCATGAAAAAATACGATCCGGAGGCAAAGTCGGCTCTTTTCGGCGTAGGCAAAGAAATATACGAGTTCGAATACGATATCATAGCCCAGAGGGTGGTGCCGAAATCCGTCGCGTGCTGTTCCGTCCGCGGGAGTTTCGGCTGGCCGTCGCTCGATTTCACCGACGAAAATCTCGCCGCGATAGCCGACTTTTATTTTTCTGCGTACGCTTCCGCCCTCAAGACGTATGCGGCGAAGCATCCGTCCGTGACGCTCAGGGAGGCGGCCGAGCGTTTCATGGGAGGGTTCGAATTCAGGACGCACGCTCTCGAGTGGCGGCTTTCGGTTCTTCGCGAGAATTTCGAAAATTTCGACCCCGGCCTGCCGCGCGGGTTCATGTTCGGCAAGAAGTGGCGCTTCGTGCTGTGGTCGCTCGAGCGCCAGGAGCGGCGTCTTCAGGCGCTTGAGAGAATATTTTTCAGAAAGTTGGAGATAGAATGAGATGAAAGTCTACGGAATAATACCGAGCAGATTCGGTTCGAGCCGGTTTCCCGGCAAGCCCCTCGCGCCGATCGCGGGCAGGCCGCTCGTGGCATGGACCGTGGAGGCGGCCCGCAAGGCTGCGACGCTCGACGAAGTTGTCGTCGCCACCGACGACGAGCGCATCAGGACGGCAGTGGAAAGTTTCGGCGCGAAAGCCGTGATGACGCCGTCGGATCTGCCAAGCGGAACGGACAGGATCGCCGTCGCGGCCGGCGATTTCGCCGATGAAGACATTCTCGTGAACATACAGGGCGACGAGCCGCTGATGGATCCGGCGCTCATAGACGCTCTCGTCGAGCGGCTGAAAAACGACGGCACATGCGACATGGCCACGGCCGTCACGGAAATCCGCGATCGTCGGGACATAGAGGCGAAGAGCGTCGTCAAGGCGGTGCTCGACCGTTTCGGACGGGCGCTTTATTTTTCCCGCGCGCCGATTCCGGCCGACCGCGACGGCGACGTCCCGCCGGACGGCGGCCTTTACGTGCGCCATCTCGGCATTTACGCCTACAGAGGAGCGTTTCTCAGAAAGTTCGTGGCGGAAAAGCCGTGCGACATCGAAAAGGCCGAGAAGCTCGAGCAGCTCAGGGCTCTCTGGATGGGCGCGAGAATAGCCGTGGTCAAAACCCGGGACGAAGGCGTAGGCGTCGATACTCCGGAGGATGCCAAGCGTGTCGAGAAGATTCTTCTTTCCCGCAGACCGTGAACGGCGATCGGCGCTGAAGCGCTCTTTCGTGGACACCCTCCCCGTGATGATGGGGTATGTCACGATGGGGCTCGCGGCCGGCGTGCTTTTCGCGGCGAAAGTGGATCTTCCTCTCGTGCCGCTCTACTCGGCCGTCCTGGCGGCATCGTGTCTTTCGGGAACGCTCAGTTTCGCGATAGTGCCGCCGCTGGCGGCAGGAGCGCCGGTCGGGGAGATAGCGCTTCTCGCGCTCGCGGTGAATTTCCGCTACGCTTTCTACGGCATTCCGATGGTCGAAAGATGGCGCGGGGTCGGATTGGCGCGCAAGCTTTTTCTCGTCCACACGCTGAGCGACGAGATATTCGCCCTCAACGTGTCATGCCGCATAAAACGGCCGGAGACCAATCTTTTCTATTGCACGGCGAACGGCGTCATGTGCCTGTGCTACTGGGTGGCCGGTTCCACCGCGGGCGCCGTCGCCGGCAAGACGCTGCCGTTCCGTTCCGACGGCATCGACTTTGCGATGGCGGCTCTTTTCATAGTGGTTTTCATCGATCAGATACGCAGCTTTGCATCGTCTTCGCTACGACGCCGCTCTTGAAAAGCGCGGTCGTATAGATTATAATACGCATAATGTCTCCAAGTGAAGATTGAAACGCATATTCCGGCGAAGATCTCCGCTCTGGCGGTTTCTGTCGCTTTCGCGCTCTCGTCCGGCGCGATGACGGTCTGGCCCGATTATTTCTCGGTAACCGTGCCGCCGAATATCGCACCTTTGAATTTCGAGGTCGGTGGATGTCCTCCCGGCGCGAAGGTCGAGGCCGTCATGAAGGGGGCAGGCTCCAGCCGGCTTGCGGCGGAAGGCCCGGAGATACTGTGGAACGACGAGGCATGGCGCGGTTTCCTCGCCGAAAACAAGGGAGGGAAATACGAGATATCCCTTGTCATATCGACGAACGGAGTGGCCTTGTCCTCGCTCGTGGCCACGAACGTCGTTTCGGAGTCGCCGATCGACAGCCATCTGACATACCGTCTCATACCTCCGAGCTACACCGGGTTTTCCGAAATGGGGACTTATCTCAGGTGTCTCGAGAACTTCGAAGAGCGGCCGATCTACAGAAACGTGCAGGCCGATTTTTCGCAGTGCGTGAACTGCCACACGCACAACGCGGCCAGCCCGTCGAACTATCTTTTCCACACGCGCGCCTACAAGGGCGGCACCACGATCGTCTCGCCCAGATACGGGAAGTTCAAGGTCGATCTCAAGGCCGACGGCTTTGTTTCCGCCGGCGTGTACCCCGCATGGCACCCGTCGGGCGATTTCGTGGCGTTCTCGCTCAACGAAACGCGCCAGAGCTTTTTCGCGGTGAATCCGGAAAAGATAGAGGTGATGGATCTCCAGAGCGATCTGATACTGTATTCGCTCGCCGACAACAAGATAAAAGTGGTGGAGATGGATCCGGAAGTCTTCGAATGTTTCCCCACGTGGTCGCCCGACGGAACGGCTCTTTTCACGGTGCGCGCGATAACGCCGTTCAAAGACAAGTCCGAAAGCGAAGCGGTCCGCGGCGACAGGGTTTTCAATTCGGCCACAAACATTTTCTACGATCTGGCCGTCAGGCCGTTCGATGCGCGAAAGCGCACGTTCGGCGCTCCTGAGACGATATTCGACGGAAGGGCGCTCAAGAAAAGCGTGATTCATCCGCGCGTGTCGCCCGACGGCAGGTGGCTCGTGGCGGCGATCGCTTCCCACGGGGTTTTCCATATCTGGCACAGGGATTCCGATCTTTACATCTTCGATTTCGAGAAGAAGAGCATCCGTCCGCTCGCCGAGCTCAATTCCGCCGAGTCCGAGAGCTACCACACCTTCTCGTCCTCGGGCGAATGGATGGTGTTTTCGTCGCGGCGCGACGACGGCACGTACACGCGGCCTTATTTTGCGAAATTCGACAAAGAGAACGGGACGTTTTCCAAACCGTTTCTTCTTCCTGCGAAAAGACCGCGCGACCACTGGCGCAGGATGAAGAGCTACAACATACCGGAGTTTTCGGCGGGACCTGTCGCGGAAAGCGCGTCCGAGCTCCGCGACATCGTGGATTCCGAACCCAGAAAGGCGGTGGTGGAAGAATGAAGGAAGGATTTTCCGGAACAGGCGAGCTGTTCGGTTCCATCGCCGGAACCGGCGCGCTCGGGCCGTTTTCGCCGGCGGATCCGTCGGCCCCCCCGGAAGAACAGGCGAAGGATGTTTTCCGCGCCATGTCGGCGGCGCTCGCCGCGGCAGGGCTTGGCTGGAAAGACGTCGTGCGCACATGGTTTTATCTCGACGGCATTTATTCGTGGTATCCGGTCTTCAACAGGGTGCGCACGGAGTTTTTCGCGGCTAACGGAATCGTGCGTCTTCCCGCGTCGACCGGAATCGGTCTCAAAGCCGGCGAGGGCGCTTTGACGGCGGCTTTCCTCGCCGCTCCAGGCGGATGGAACAGCGTGGAAAGTCCGCTCCAGGTTCCGGCGACCGACTACAAAAGTTCGTTCAGCCGCGCGGCCGAGGCGGACGGGGTTCTTTACGTCAGCGGGACGGCGGCGATACTTCCCGGATCGCACGAGGTGGCCTTTCCATGCGACGCGGCGGCGCAGACGCGCTGCACGCTCGATGCGGTCGAGGCGATATTGCGTTCGAGAGGAACACGCTGGGAGAAGGTCTCGCGCGCAGTCGCATATGTGAAGCGCCCGGAGGACGCGGCCGCTTCGCGGCAGGCCGTCCTCGCGCGCGGCCTGCCGGAGGACAAGATGCTTTTTCTCGTCGCGGACGTGTGCCGCGACGGATGGCTTTTTGAAATCGAGGTCGACGCCGCACTTTGAAAATATGGATTTTTTTGGTATAATTGATTTAGAAAATGACCAGCAACGATGAATATGTGACGCGGCTTCTCGTGGAGCGCGGCTATCTGACCGGGGAACAGGTCGATGCCGCCGCGAAATCCGTGAAAGCCGAGAACGAAACGACGCTCGACGTGCTCGTTTCCGGAGGCGTCGTGAGCGAGGACGAGGTCCTCGGCACGCTCGCCGACCAGTTCGGCCTCAAATACTGCCATATCAACGCGGAAGCCATCGATCCGGCCGTGACGAAAGAGATTTCGTCCGACATCGCCCGCAAGTACGGCGTCGCCCCCGTCGTGGCCGACGAAGATTCCGTCACGGTGGCGCTTTCCGATCCGATGGGGTACGATGCGATCGATTCTCTCAGATACGTGCTCCACGGCCGCGACGTGGAAGCCGTCATATCGCCGCGCGCGGAGGTGGAGAACGCCATAGAGAAACTGTATCCGCAGACGGCAGACGTGGATCTTCACGTCAGGCTCGAGGACGACGGTTCGGGCGAAACGACAGGCGACGACGCTCCCGTCATAAAACTTGCCACGCTTCTCATCACCAACGCCATAAAGATGCGCGCATCCGACATCCATCTCGAGCCGATGGAGAAGGAGTTCAGGGTGCGGTACAGGATCGACGGAGCGCTGCGCAAGATGGACTCTCCGCCGAAGCGGCTCCAGAGCGCCATAATTTCGCGCATAAAGATCATGTCGAAGATGAAGATTTCCGAGAAGCGCATTCCCCAGGACGGGCGCATACAGATACCGGCGGCGGGCAAAGATCTCGATCTTCGCGTGAGCAGCGTCCCCACGAACCACGGCGAATCGATCGTGATGCGAATCCTCGACAAGGAGAATCTTTCGCTCGGCCTGCCGCAGCTCGGGTTTCTCACCGACGACCAGGCGGAGTTCGAGCGGCTCATCAAGCTCCCAGACGGCGTTGTCCTCGTCACCGGGCCGACCGGCTCCGGCAAAACCACCACGCTTTACGCCTGCCTCGGGCAGATCAACACGCCCGACAAAAAGATAATCACCGTAGAAGATCCGGTCGAGTACCAGATGAGCGGGATCAACCAGGTGCAGGTGAACAAAGACGTCGGGCTGGATTTCGCGGCCGCGCTCAGGTCTATTCTCCGCCAGGCGCCCAACATCGTGATGATCGGCGAAATCCGCGATGCGGAGACGGCCGACATCGCCATGGAGGCCGCGCTCACGGGCCACCTCGTGTTTTCCACTCTCCACACCAACGACGCGCCGAGCGCGATAACGCGTCTTCTCGACATAGGCGTCAAGCCGTTTCTCGTGGCGTCGGCCGTCCGCGCGGCCATGGCCCAGCGTCTCGTGAGGGCCATATGCGAAAACTGCCGCGAGCCGTACACGCCGACCGAACGCGACATCAAGATGCTCGGGGCCATGGCGAAGACCGTCCCCGAGAAGATGTTCCGCGGCGCCGGATGCGACAGGTGTTCGCGCACGGGCTACAAAGGGCGCAAGGGGATATTCGAGATATTCAAGATAGACGACACGATCCAGCGGCTCATTTTCGACCACGCCCCCGCGACGATTCTCCGCGAGCGGGCCCGCGAGATGGGGATGCGCACGCTGCGCGAGGACGGAATGCTCAAAGTGGCGAGCGGCATGACGTCGCTGTCCGAAGTGCTAAGGGTCACCATGGGAGACGCCGATTGACGGCGCGAGAAGGAAAGACAGGGAGACATACAGATGGAAATATCGATGAAAGATCTTCTCCAGGCGACGATAGACGAAGGAGGAAGCGATCTTCACATCCGCGCGCTCGTGCCGCCGCTTTTGAGAGTCCACGGCGAGCTTTGCCCGCTCGCGGACGAGAGTCTCACGGAGGAGGACACATTGCGGCTCTGCCGCGAAATCTCGTCGCCCGCGCACATGGACGAAGTCGAGAAGAACGGCGGCGCCGACTACGCCCTGGCGTACAGGGAGCTGTGCACCGCCGAAGAACTCGCTTCCGAGCCGGAATCCAAGCTCGACACCCGCTTCCGCGTTTCGGTGTTCAAAGAGAGAAAACGCTACGGCATAGTTTTGAGGCAGATACCGTCGTCGCTTTTCACTCTCGAGCAGATAGGTCTGCCGGAGACGGTGAGGGAGCTTCTTTTCAAGCCGCGCGGGCTTATCCTCGTGACCGGTCCGACGGGCTCGGGCAAATCCACCACCCTCGCTTCCATGATCGACGTGATCAACCGCGAACGGGGCGTGCACATAATCACGATCGAAGACCCGATCGAATTCTACCACTCTTCCAAAAAATCGATCATCACGCAGCGCGAAGTGGGCGACGACGTGCCGAGCTTTGCCGAGGCGATCCGCCGCGCGCTCCGCCAGGACCCCGACGTGATCCTCGTCGGCGAAATGCGCGACCTTGAAACGATATCCGCGGCGATCACCGCAGCCGAAACGGGCCATCTCGTTTTCGCCACGCTTCACACGACAGGCGCGGCCGAAACGATAGACCGCATTGTCGATGCGTTCCCGACAAACCAGCAGGAGCAGATAAGAACGCAGCTCGCGGCCGGCCTCCAGGCGGTGATTTCGCAGATTCTCCTGCCGAAGCTCGGTCGCGGCGGGCAGGTGCAGGGGCGGATCGCGGCGTTCGAGATAATGACCTCGACCGACGCCATCAGAAGCCGCATCCGCGACAACAAGACGAACATGATAAAGTCAGATCTGCAGACGGGGGCGAAGTTCGGCATGATAACGCTCGACGCCTGTCTCATGAACCACTACCGCGACGGTCTCATCTCGTACGAAGAGCTTATAACGAAATCGCAGGATCCGGAATGGATCATGCAGAAACTCACAGAGGAGCTGGGCGAATAGAATGTCAGATCCGATTCTACAGCTTCTCGTCCAGAACGGGTACATCGACGAGAGCGCCGCGGCGGATCTTGCCGACATCGCGCGCTCGGAATCGAAAACCGTGCGCCATCTCGTGATCGACCAGGGGATCGTCACCGAGGACGAGCTTCTTTCCCTGATGGCGGCCGACCAGAACACCGAGGCGGTGGATCTTTCGACCATCAACGTCCCCGGCGAGGTGACGGAGTCGGTGCCGGCGTCCACGGCGAGGATGTACAACGTCTTCCCCATAGCGAGCGACGAAACTTCCGTGACGTTCGCGACGCCGGATCTCGTCGATCCTCGTTTTTCGGACGAGCTGCTTTTCACGCTCTCGAAAGAGGCGAAGTTCGTTTTCGCGCGCGAGAAGGACGTCGCCGAACGCATAGCGGCCAGCTACGGCGATTCGGACGAGTCGGTCGCCGACATGATAAAATCGCTCGGCGAAGGGCTCGACGGCGACGACGATATCGCCTCCGCCAACCCCAACGACCTCGCTTCCATAACGAATGCGGCCAACAACTCGGCCATAATACGGTTCGTCTCTCTCGTCCTCTACCAGGGCGTGGTCGACCGGGCTTCCGACATCCATGTGGAGCCTTTCGAAAAAGAGCTCAAGATACGCTACCGCGTAGACGGCGCGCTCTACGAGATGAAAGCTCCCGACGTCAAGATGGCTCCGGCGATAATTTCGCGCATCAAGATTCTCGCCAATCTCAACATCGCCGAGCGGAGAATCCCACAGGACGGCCGCATCGCGATAACGGTGGCGGGCAAATCGGTAGACCTTCGCGTCTCGTGCCTCCCCACGGCGTTCGGAGAGTCGGTCGTGATGCGAATTCTCGACCAGTCCACAACGTCTCTCGATCTCGAAAACGTGGGCCTTCCCGAGGATGTCTACGACCAGATTACGATGGATGTCGAGAAGCCGAACGGCATATTCATCGTCACCGGGCCGACCGGCTCCGGCAAGACCACCACGCTTTATTCCGTTCTCAGGCGCATAAACAAAATCGACACCAAGATACTGACGGCGGAGGAGCCTGTCGAATACAATGTCGACGGCATCGTGCAGGTCCCGATCGACACGGCGGCGGGCAATACGTTCGCAAAGGTTCTCAGGGCGTTTCTCCGTCAGGACCCCGACGTGATGATGATCGGGGAAATCCGCGATCTCGAGACCGCGGAGATAGCCGTGCAGGCGGCGCTCACAGGACATTTCGTGTTTTCCACGCTGCACACGAACGACGCGGCGGGAGCCGTGATGCGTCTTGTCGACATGAACGTCGCTCCGTATCTTCTCGCCTCGACTCTGCAAGGCGTCCTCGGGCAGCGTCTCGTGAGGACGTGCTGCCTGGAATGCAAAGAGCGCTACGTCCCCGATGACGAGACGCTCGACCGTCTCGATATGCGCCGCGAGGAGATAGGAGACAGGCCTTTCTGGTACGGCAGAGGCTGCCGCACGTGCAACGGCACCGGTTACAAGGGGCGCCGCGGCGTGTTCGAGTATCTCAGAATGTCCGATCCTCTGAGAGAACTCGTCAACAACCGTGCGCCGACTCTCATAATCCGCGAGAAGGCGCGCGAGCTCGGGATGCGCACGATGCGCGAGGACGGCGTGCGCGCGATTCTCGACGGCTACACCACGGTGGACGAAGTCCTCCGGTATACTTGACAGGACGTATGGAAAGAAATCTGCCAGAACTCCCCGCCGATCCTCGCAAGGACATAGAGGCAGTCGCGAAATTCCATTCTCTTCCTCTCGCATTCCCGCCGCGCGTGCTCAAGGAGGCGTCGTCCGCCGCCGCTCTTGCGGAAGCTCGCGGCAAAAGGCTCGACCTCAGGCGCAAGTTCGTTTTCACGTGCGATCCGGTTTCGGCCAAGGACTACGACGACGCCCTGTCTTTCGAAAAGGACGCCAGCGGAAGGCGCGTGCTCGGCGTTCATATCGCGGACGTGTCGCATTTCGTCCGTCCCGGGGGCGCGATCGACAAAGAGGCTGCGAAGCGCGGCAACAGCGTATACTTTCCGGGCCGCGTCCTGCCGATGCTCCCTCCGTTGCTTTCCGACAATCTCTGCTCTCTCGTCCCCGGAGAGGACCGTCTTGCGTTTTCGGTTTTCATCACGTTCGACGCGGGCGGGAACGTCGTCGGGCGTTCGTTCGCGAAATCGGTGATAAGATCCAAGGCGAGGTTCGAGTATTCGGCCGTCACTGCCGCGCTGCGCGGGGAGAGCGCGTCCATCCCGGCGGCGCGTCTCAAGACTCTGCGGGCGATAAATTCGCTCGCTGCCGAGCTGCGCGCCAAACGTTTCGCCGCAGGCGCGCTCGATCTCGAGACTCCGGAGTACGAGATGGTGCTCGACGGTCGCGGCGAAATGGTGCGCCTCGAAAAGCGTCCGTACGACGAGAGCCACATAATGATCGAAGAGTGCATGGTCGCGGCGAACGAAGCCGTCGCTTTCTTTCTCGCGTCGAAAGGCGTGAGAATACCGGCGCGCTTCCACGACGGGCC
>Ga0310695_10006935_pt1 | contig 18377 bp, 10 predicted proteins | sample RumenRJG_04DNA_FD_203882 | JGI IMG/M metagenome (GOLD analysis project Ga0310695, IMG submission 203882) | Bovine rumen microbial communities from Lethbridge, Alberta, Canada - RJG_04 (v2) (version 2) | ecosystem: Host-associated > Mammals > Digestive system > Stomach > Rumen | place: Canada...
TATTGATGTAAACCCTATTTATGACTAACGTAAAGTCGAGTCAACGTGAAATAAAATTAAGTTTAATCAGGGTCAACCCTTATCGTGAGTAAGACCAAAAGTAGTCAACTAAAATCGTTAAACTACACTCTGTCGAGTTACATGGCGTGCCGCGCAGCGCTTTATCACGCGTGATAAAAGAGTTTATCACACGTGATAAAGTCCACAGGAACACGTCATGGGAAATAATGTAAAATGGCGAGTTAAGAGCTCCCGAAACTTAAGTAATTCTGTTTTATAGAAAATGCTTAACTTTGTAAACCAAACTTAATAAAATTACATGATTCTTATAAAATATAATTTATATGAGTATCAGTAAGGATGTCATCAAACAGTGCCTGATTAGTAAGCAACGCGAGGTGGACGAGGCGGTGATTGTGAACCGTCCCGTAGAATTCGAGGAGAACGGCAACTATGTGATAGTTGGCGTGAGGCATGCGGGAAAGTCGTACCTGCTGTATCAGCACGTGCGTCAGCTGCAGGCTGCTGGAAAGGGGTGGGACGAGATTCTGTTTGTGGACTTTGAGGATGAGCGTCTGGCAGAATTCCAGACGGAGGACTTCAACAGTCTGCTTGCGGCCCATCTGGAACTATATGGTAAAAAGCCAGTGGTGTTCTTGGACAAGGGGCTGAAAACGACTCCGCTCAGGTCTCGAACAGGCTCGCTTGGCTTGTCCAAGAAACGAAGGAGGATTGCTACGCACGCACCCCCTAGCAACCAGCCAAATGCGTCTTTTTGCGCAAAATCAACTTTTCTGCGCAATATTTATGAGGATTTTTAAGGAGGATATTTGGCATTTTGTACGAAATGAGGTAATTTTGCACACAAAATGCCGGCGAATCTAATTCAAAATAGCCAGACCCTATGACACCCGATGGCCTGATAATTGGCATCATTATCTCTGTCGTGATAGCATTCATCGTCACGATGCTAGTGCTGAATGCCAGTACCAAGAAGTTCATCTCTACCAATGCAAAACTGGTGGAGAATCAAAATCTGTTGCTCGAACAGAACAAGACACTGGGTAGCGAACTGGAGAAGCGGATGAGCGAGCTGGAGGAAAAGAACCAAAAACTGGAGGATCGGGAGAATGGTTTGGAAAAGCAGAAGGAATTGATTGAAATGTTGCAGCGGCAGCAGGAGGAGCTCGACGAGCAGCTGAAGCATGCCACCTTCGACGAGGTGACAATCATGCGCAAGCAGGCCAACCAGCACCGTGAACATATAGAATTGATGGCCGATATGACCGATGAGGAACTGATGCAGTGGTTAGACCAGAAAATGGACGAGACCCATCTCTTCACCGACGCCAACCTGACACTGAAAACGATGGCCAAGTCACTCGGGCTGACTCAGAAGCGGCTAAGCAACCTGTTCAAGAACAATGCGAAATATGCCAGTCTTGGCGATTACATCAACGAGAAACGCTTTCTTTATGCCTGTCACCTGTTGCGCGAAGAGCCCCATTGGACCATCGAGGCCATAGGTGCAGAGGCCGGCTTCGGCGGTCGCCGCACTTTCCAGACCGAGGTGAAGCGCCGTCTAGGCATCACCCCCTCACAATACCGACAATCACAAAACAAGTGAAGAGTGAAGAGTGAAGAATTTCCTACCGCATAATGGTGGCGCGGAAGCAAATTCTTCACTCTTCACTCTTCATTCTTCACTTAACAAGAACTCTCCTTTGCACCCAGCCATAGATGACGATGACGGCGATGGTGGGAATCTCCATCGGGAGGTTGGCCAGACCCGACTCAGGACCGACCAGCAGGTAAGAGACGACAGGGATGATGCTGGAAATAAGGATATAGAGCGCCATCCATATACCTACCTGACACAAGCGCCCGCGATAGCAGAAGGCGATGGCGCAACCTAAGGGCAGATAGACCAGCATCAGCGATACGGCAATAGGCAGTCCCACGGTTTCCATCAAGGCAGGGAACAGCAGCGGCACGAATCCCGCAATGTTCAGCGCAATCACTATCCACCATGCGACGGTCATAGGCCTGTAGAGTGGCTTCATGCCACGCATCAGTCCGAAGTACATCACCAGCGCCCCGAAGGTCTGGATGACGGCCAAAGCCAACGGCGAATGGTCCTCAACCCAGTGCATCAGCGGCGCCCAGTTGATGACTGCCTGCAGAAGATAGCATACGAATGCGACCTCAATCAGCCAGCGGGGCAGTCCGCTGTCCACATGATCTACGCGATACTTACTCTCAATGCTTTCTGCCACTTCTATGGTAGCATTTTTTAGTTCTTTCTCACTCATATATTCAAATGTTCGGCAAAGGTACAACTTTTTTTTTTAATAACCCCAACACATACCCTCCGAAAAGAGAATAAAATCCCCAAAATCGGCAATTTTGCGCATAACAGCCTTTCCTGCGCAACAAGTTCGACGAGTTTTTGACAAAAACACATATTATATTACGGGAAAGATGTAATTTCGCAGATAATTCACGAACGACAACAGTAAAACAAAGAAAAATACAGTTATGAAAAGAAAGAATCTCTTGTGGATGATTGCTGCTGCCTTAACCTGTGGACTGGCAACTATGACGCTGACGGCGTGCTCGGACGATGATGACAATAATGACGCGCATGAAGGACAGCCCCTCTACGACGTGGCGAACATCAAGGTGATAGAATCGGGCCGAATATCGGTCACCGACTTCTACCAGCGCTTGATACAGAGCGCCACTGAAGGCAACGCCGACGAGGACGAGATGCTGACTGAGTTCTATCAGCAGCAACTGGCCGGCATCAAGGCTTACGAGCAATATCTTAGAGACTCACTGGCCAACGTGTCGGGTGCCAACGGCTCTGAGGGTGCCGACACCGACGGCAAAAGCATGACCTATAGCTACGAGTGGACCACCATCCGCTACACGACCACCGACGTCGACGGCAACAACATCGAGTGTTCCGAACTGCTGGTCTGGCCCTATAATGCTGTGTGCAACCCCAATCCCGACCACGTCGTTATAGGCTGTCACTGCACCATCACGTCGAACTTCGAGCGGCCCTCGAACTTCAGCAACCTCGGCCATAAGAACGACGTGAACATGCTGGCCTGCTTTGCCAACCCCGTCAGTCAGGAGGCACTGGTCATCGTACCCGACTATCAGGGCTACGGTGCCACCCACGGCGACTCCCATCCTTATTGCAACCGTGAGGTGACGGCCCGCCAGGTCATCGACGGAGTCAAGGCCGGTATTACCTATTTTGAAAAGTACGAGAAGAAACTCGAGAAAAACTGGAAGTCGGTGGCTGTGGGCTATTCGCAGGGCGGTGCCGTAGCGGCAGGCGTGCTGCGTTACGCCCAGGAGCACGGCCTCAGCGATCTGCGCTTGGCCGGAGCCGTCTGTGGCGACGGTCCCTACGACCCTGTGGCCACCCTCAAGCAGTATATCCAGGACGACCGCCTCTACATGCCGGTGGCAGCAGCCCTTCTGCTCAAGGGTGCTGTCGACACCAATCCCCGCATGAGGGCGCTGGGCTGCCGCTACGAAGACTTCTGCACGAAAGACTATGTTGATACGGGCATTTTCACCTGGCTGAAAGAAAAGAAAATGACAACCGAAGACATCCAGCAGCGACTGATACAAATCGGGTGCGACCCACTTGATTTCTATGAATATCGCGGCAACTTCTTCATGTACGTCTGGTCGAAAGCCAAGGAGGGTTTCTACCCGTTCACGAAGGACTTTAACAAGACGGATTATGACTTCGACCGCTCCAGCGACAAGGCCCTGAGCTTCTGCAAAGTGGGCCAATGTTTCAAGCAGGGAGTCATCGACTATTTCAAGGAAGGCAAGGTGGGCGGCGACGTGCCTACCGAGAAACTGAAGGCCCTGGAACAGTGCCTCAAGGAAAACCAGCTGTACTACTCATGGAAACCCTCGAAGGATTCAGGCTTCACCTTCTTCCATTCCACCAAGGACGAGGTGGTGCCCGTGTGCAATGCTGAAGCTGTCGATGCTGCGTGGTCAGCCGGTGCCTCCGACCTGCCCTTCGCCTATTATAAGTACGATAACAAACGAACCTACTACCACGTTGCCACAGGCTCCGCTTTCTACGTCAGCTACTGTGGGTCAAAAGTGAACGACATCCTCAAAGGGAAATGGAAAGGCGGGCGCCACACTGAAAAAGGCGGAATTACGTATTAAGAATAAAACAAAAAGATCATTATATTCATGAATAAAGCAACAAACTGGATGCTGACGGCCCTGCTGACTGTGAGCCTGAGCATGGGATTCGTCGCCTGCAGCGATGACGACGACGACGACAACAATGGTGGTGCTCCGACCAACGAAGCCGAGTCTGAAGAGGCCGGGCTGGGATGGGACATCATCACCCAGCTCACTGCCGAGCGCAAGGCTCCTGAGGGCTGGCAGAGCATGACCTTCGAGCCCACCATCGGCAAGGCCTCGGAGACCGACCCCTACACCCGTGTCGTCGCCACCAACGATGTGGCTGCCGCCGCCGAACGCTTCAGCGGACTCGTTGGACTGCCCGACCTCATCAGCGAGACGACCACCAGCTTCACCTACAACCAGGAAGGCATGGGCAAGCTCACCTACCAGATGGGAGCCGTGGGCGGACAGTACCTGGCACAGGTGGACGTGGACCTCAAGCAGGTGCCCCACCTGAAGAAGATTCTCTACCAGACACCCGAGCAGATGGGCAACAACGGCAGCTTCGACGGCACAGCCTGGTATCGCTTCGGCGACGTGGTGCAGGACCAGGAAGGCTACTACTGGATCTGCGTGCGGCCCGCCTTCGGGCCCGAGGGCAAGGAGGACAGCCACTGGATGTGCCTCAGCCAAACCCTGCCTGAGGCGAACCTCAAGCCCTACAAGACCAGCACCGGCCGTCAGAACTACCTGCCCACAGGTTTAGGCAAGAGCACCGAGCACATGCAGAACGCCGCCGAGATGTTCTACGCCATGACCCATCCCGACGACTGGTTCCAGACGGTGAAAGGAGGAACAGGTGCTTCGAAGCCAAAGATGTTCAATGACTTCAGTCAAGACAAGATCCGATACCACAACGCGTACTTCTGGCAACGCGTCTGCATGGGATGGGAGGAGAACGACCTCTTCAGGAGGGTGCTCGGCATTTCGAAGGCAGCCTTGTCCAACGACGACGCCGACTGGCACATGCTCTACAGCGGCTACTCGTGGTGGTTTTCAACCTCATGGGAATGCAACCTCTATGAGGCCACCTTCAAGAAAGGCGAGGGCAAGAAGGGCAATCGCCACGACGTCACCTACAGCAAGCCCACGAAGGACATGCACCAGATTGTCCTCGATGCCAAGAACGGTAGCAAGGTAGGGTGTGTCAGCGGCGAATTCTTCGACGAGGACCACAAAATACGCTGGTATGCCCGCTACAAGAAAGGCAGTGAACTGGGTGGCGGCATGTACGACGCACAGACGCCCATCAGCGGCTGCACAGACGTCTATGTCTATAACAAGTATTTCTATAGTGACACACCGAGTCGCATGTACAACCTGAATGACGACCCCGAGGTGACCACCGAGAAAATGGTTAAGAACGAATACTACGACGGTGTGCCATACTACCGCATTGGCGACGTGGTGAAGGACGAGGATGGTGCATTGTGGTTCTGCATACAGCCCTCCGGCGCTTCAACAACAATGGCCCAGTTCATCAAGGAGGAGGGCTTGGACGCTCTTAAAGAAACCTACAAACTGGCTTTGGACCAGTATTCGTGGTTCATCAGCCTTACGCCCAAATCTAAGGACGGCGAGTTGCTCTTCTATGATTGCGGGAAGTACTATTCCAACCTGCCTACACGCGACCAGGCACGTATCATAAGCTATTATATAGGAACTATTCTTTGGGACGGAGTCATGGGCAAGAAAGGTAAGGGCAGCGAGCTCGGGCAGTGCTATACCAACATCCTCGACTATGCTCATGTTGACCTCCTGAAAGTGGTGGCAAGGCGCGACAGCCTCTACAGTGCGTTGACAGACAAGGCTAATCACATATGTAACATCTTTATCAACATCGCCTATAGCGAAAACGGACAAAACGAACAGCCCTATATGCGTCACATCTATGATGGTTGTGCGCTCGACTTGGACAAAGATTTAAACCCCAAACCCGGCAGCCGCTCGGTGAAGTATTGGCAACAGGACTACTACACTGCCGAAGGCTACTCAAAGCGCATGATCCTCAGCGACCTGGAAAGTGACGAGATGGTGCGCAGATATGCTTACGACAAATGGGTGACACTGCCTTGGTGGACAACGGGCAACAGTGGGCCTAACCAGGGCGATGGGATAAGTACCGACATCTATCCACACGAGCAGATACGCAGTACCACCTACTCCAGCGTAACGCCCGATAAGTATCTATGGGACAATGCCAAAACCGACTATGCACATCCCGAATATAAGTCCATGTACAATGAGCCCATTATCATGTGTCGCGTCATGAAGGTGAAAGACCGCGGACAGAAAGCCATTGTGACCACCAACGGCAAACGGCTGACAGACGAGTATCTCGTGCCATTTGGCGGAGATAGAAGGGAAAATGGAATATTTCCTTTGTATTGTAGCGGATTGATCTCGTTGTACAACTATAACGGCGTAGAATATATATCAATGAAAGATAACATCTTCCTCCTGGGAGAGAAGTGAAGAAGCCTCCCCCCAACCTCCTCCAAAAGGAGGGGGGAGGGGAGAGCTAAGAGTTGAGAGTTAAGAGTTGAGAGTTAAGAATTAAGAATTATATATGAAAAAGACAAACAATTTGTTGCTGGTGGCCCTCCTGATGGTGGGGCTCGGCATGAACCTTACCTCCTGTAAGGAAGACGAGTTAACAGAAGAAGAGAAGCAGCAGCAAGCCGCACAGGCACTGGAAGAAGCCCAGGAGTGGTGGGACGTCGTGAGCCAGCTCACCGACGTGCAGACCCTGCCCGACGACTGGCAGAAGGCCACCTTCGAGCCCACTGTCGGCACGGCCTCGGAGAACGACCCCTACACCCGCATCATCGCCACCAACGACCTCTCTACGGCAGCCCAGCGCTTCGCCTACCTGACAGGCACTCCCGTCGACGAGACCACCGCCGACTACACCTGGAGCCACAAGCAGGCCGGCTCGCTCACCTATCATGCCGGCTCGACGGCAGGCACCTACCTCGCACAGGTCGATGTCGACCTCAAGCAGATGCCCCGTCTGAAGAAGATACTCTACCAGACCCCCGAGCAGATAGGCGAGAATGCCTCCGGCTCCTTCTCGGGCACGGCCTACTACCGCTTCGGCGACGTGGTGAAGAAGGAGAACAGCAAAGGATTTGACGACTACTGGGTGTGCGTACGTCCTGCCTTCAGCCTCGAAGGCAAGGGCGACAGCCATTGGGTTTGCCTGAGCGACCTGCCCGACGAAAACCTCTATACCTATGACTACGGCAAACAATCATGGACGCTACCCACCAAGCTGGGCGAGAGCAAAGAGCACATGCAGAACTTTGCCGAGATGATGTATGCCATGCTCCATCCCCTCCAGTATTTTGCCAATCTGGGCATGAATAGCAAGCTGGCGGTGTTCCACGACTTCAAGCGCGAGAGTGTGCAGAAGTATCACAATCAGTATTTCTGGGAGCGCGTATGCTATGCCTGGGAACGAGAAAAAATCTTCGAGGATGTGTTCAACCTGATGGATAAGACAGAAGTCGAAAACCTGATGAACGACGAGGGCCTGCACTTCCTCTACAAGGGCTACTCATGGTTGACTTCGTTTAGCTGGAACTGCTCGCTCTATGAGGCCACCTACAAGAACGGCAATGCCAATAAGGCCAATATGCACGATGCCACCTACAGCAAGCCCACGAATAGCATGGAGGATACAGAGTTCAAGGCCAATATCTTCAACCAAGATCAGGGTTATTATTGCCACCAATTCTTCGGCGACGACATCCCCCGCTTCATCCTGCGCTATGCCACCGGCGAAACCCTGAGCAAGGACGCCAATGGCAAGGGCAACTACTCCGTGAAGTTGCCTCTCTCCAACTGCGAGGACGTCTATGTCTATAACAGGTATTTCTATCAGCACACTCACGATAAGTTGTATGACCTCAACTCGGAACCAGAGGTGACGGCTAAACCGTCCAAGGCGCACGGATTCTTTGCTCCCGGCACGGTCATCCGCGATGCCGAAGGCAATCATTGGATCTGCTACTCCTCGTGGTACGATGACCCCGACAACAACAACGAAGACCAAAAGTCTCTCGACCATAGGAGCCGCTTCCTCAGCTTCGATGCCGTGAAGAGTACCACCGTGTCTGTCACCTCCTCCGACCCAGCCATCAAGACTGGTATTTTTGCCACCAACCTGGTGACTGACGATGAAGCTGTCATCATGAGCCTCGCCTTGCGTGGTGCCGCCAAACCGGCAAGCTTGAGCGAGCGCGTGCTCGCCGCCTCCCTGAGCGAGAATCTGGGGGTCAATCCCGCCGACCTGATTATCGAACGCGACTCCGTCGTAACCATCGCCGGCAGTTCGGCCACAGCCTCCATCACTTTCCTCAATCTGGCATTCGAGAAGGACATCTATCCTGTTGACGAATTCCCGGTGCAGTTCTTCATGCGCTACGTCTTCGACGGCACACGCGTGGCTGGCAATCGCACAGGCGGCCATCCTTACCATTACTTCTATACTGGGCATAGTCTCAATCAGACCCCCCTGAATGATCCTACCCTGGATGCCACTCAAAGTTTCTATTGGAGTGGAAGAACATACTTCAACGAAACAGTAGAGGACTATTATGTACCCTTTGACCGTTGGAGCCACTGCAAGCGCACAGACACTGGCAAGCGCGACGGCGACTTCACTCCTTACAAGGAACAGTACGACTGGCGGAAGTTCAAGCCCGGTGCCAAGCCCCGACGCTACTCCACCTACTTCGAGCCCATCACCTTCGTGGCCTTCTTGGCGATTGACGACGACAATTCCTCCTTCTTCAAAGGCTCTTATGGCGGCAAGACATACACCCTCGTGTCCGACCCGATGACTCCCCAGGACAAGGATCTTAACTTCAACAACTGGGTGGAATTTAACAGCGGCGTCAAGAAATACTTGTTCTATGATGACGGGCAAATGGACTTCGAATAGTATATCGTTCAACGTGCATAGTTCATTAAATAAGAATACATAACTACCAAAATGAAAAAGACAACAAACTGGATGCTGACCGCCCTGCTGGCTATGGGCCTGAGTATGGGATTCATCGCCTGCAGCGATGACGACGACGACAACAGCAATGGCGGCGTTCCTACCAACGAAGCCGAGTACAAAGAGGCCGGGCTGGGATGGGACATCATCACCCAGCTTACGTCCGAGCGCACGGCTCCCGAGGGCTGGCAGAACATGACCTTCGAGCCCACCATCGGCAAGGCCTCGGAGGCAGATCCCTACACCCGTATCGTGGCCACCAACGACGTGGCAGCCGCTGCCGAGCGCTTCGGCGGACTCGTTGGACTGCCCGACCTTATCAGCGAGACGACTACCAGCTTCACCTACAACCAGGAAGGCATGGGCAAACTCACCTACCAGATGGGCTCCCCCGGCGGACGGTACCTGGCACAGGTGGACGTGAACCTCAAGCAGGTGCCCCACCTGAAGAAGATTCTCTACCAGACACCCGAGCAGATGGGCAACAACGGCAGCTTCGCCGGCACGGCCTACTACCGCTTCGGCGACGTGGTGGAGGACCAAAAAGGCTACTACTGGATCTGCGTGCGACCCGCCTTCGGCCCCGAGGGCAAGGAGGACAGCCACTGGATGTGCCTCAGCCAAAACCTGCCCGAGGAGAACCTCAAGCCCTACAAGACCAGCACGGGCGTTCAGGACAACCTGCCCACTGGCCTGGGCAAGAGCACCGAGCACATGCAGAACACCGCCGAGATGTTCTATGCCATGCTCCATCCCAACGACTGGTTCCAGGCGGTAATGGGAGCAACAAGTACTTCGAAGCCCAAGATGTTCAATGACTTCAATACGAATAAAATTCAACATCATAACACCCACTTCTGGCAGCTTGTCTGCACAGCGTGGGAGAACCAAGGACTGTTTGAGAAGGTGCTGGGCGTCACGAAGGAGACTTTGGACAGTAATAAGGAGTGGCACATGCTCTACAGCGGCTACTCATGGTGGTTTACGACCTCATGGAACTGCAGCCTCTATGAGGCCACCTTCAAGAACGGCAAGGACAAGAAGGCCAATATGCACGACGCCACCTATGCCTCGCTCACGAAGGACATGCACAACATCATCCTCGACGCCAAGAGCGGCGACAAGGTGGGCACGGTCAGCGGCGACTTCTTCGGAAACGACAACAAACTGCGCTGGTATGCCCGCTACAAGAAGGGCAGTGAACTGGGTGGCGGCGCCTACAACGTAAAGAACTTCATCAGCGGATGCACCGACGTCTATGTCTTTAACCGCTACTACTATCAGGATACGCCTAACGGCTTCTTCGACTTGAGTACTGGCCCCGAGGCTATTTCCGAAGAGTTTGCTCATCCGAAGAGCAAGTCCCTCAGCGATGTGCAGAATGACGACCGCCTCAAGTTTGTCGGGCAGGACGGCAGAATCTACGACAGTAAGGTGGATGCCCTGAAAGCTGGCACGAAAGCCGTGGCCATGATTGTCGATACTAGAAACACCGACTACACATTCGTGGGCGACCCAGGGAGCATGTACGATCAAAAATGGTTCGAAACTAATAAAGGCTGCATCAAAAAGGGTATCGCCATCGCCCTGGAAGACGGTCACCTCAGCGGGGAAACATACGAGGAGAACAACTACAATGACCAAGCGCCCAAAGCAAATAGTGATATCACAGATGTCAAGGATTACGAATCTGAATGGGACAAAAACCACCACGTGAGTTACACGGGTGCCAGGTGGATGGTGCCCAGCTCCTATCACTGGCAGCGCATGCTGCTGCCCTACGGCCTGAAAAAAATCATGGTGAATTACATAATCAAAGAGAATTTGGTATATTGGAATGAGGATAATAACACCACGATCCCTGAAATGTCGGCTTTCGTCAAGGATGTTCATGCAGCGGGTGGCGCTTTTCAGCATAACGGATTTTATTTAGTCGCGGGCTACTGGTGTGATTATTACCTTAACGAGAAGAGAGTTTACAGCGTGCTGGTGGACAATGAATCTCCATGCCATTGGACTATCAGTAACCCCGATGCCGCCCGCTACGTGCTTGTGTGGTGATGGGAAAATTAGAATATTAAAAAATTAGATAATTAGAAAATTAAAAAATTAGAATATTAAAATGATAAAGAAAACGAATTGGATGCTGATGGCCCTGCTGATGATGGGGCTCGGCATGAACCTCGCCTCCTGTAAGGATGACGAGATGAGTGAGGAAGAAAAAGCGTGGCACGAGGCTGACCCCTACGAGAAAGGATCGGAGGAAGCCGTCGACTTCTGGACTGTCATCTCACAGCTGACAGATCTGCAGACCCTGCCCGACAACTGGAAGACGGCCACCTACGAGCCCACTATCGGTGAGGCCTCCGACACCGACCCCTACACCCGCATCGTAGTGGTGCAGGATGCCGCCGAGGCCGTGGCTGCCTATTCATGCCTCATCGGCCTGGCCGAGAGTCTGCCCGACTACACCTCGGGCAACAACTTCTCGAACAATCGCGTGGGTACACTTAATTATGTTCGCTCGCGCGACGGACAGTCAGTGGCCACCGTCGAGGTCAACATCAAGCAGATGCCCACCCTGAAGAAAATCGTATATATGATGCCCGAGCAGGTCGGCGAGAATGCCTCCCTCCACGGCAGCGCCTACTACCACTTCGGCGATGTGATCAGCCGCGTGCGCCCCGAGGATGGCGTGAAGGAGTACTGGATCTGCGTCAACCCCGCCAGCCACCTCACCGGCAAGACCACTAGCCACTGGATCAGCGTCAGCGACCTGCCCGCCAAGAACGTCTATACCTGGACACGCTCCGACGAGGTGGATGTGGTGCTGCCCACCGCCATCTGCACCCAATACACCTACATCCACGACTTCGCCACGATGCTCAAAGCCATGCTCGATCCCAAGCAGTACTTTGCCAACATCGGCCAGAACGGGCTGACCACATTCACGGGATTCAGCACGAAGCCTTCCTACATCAACCAGTATTACTTCGAGCGTATCAATGATGCATGGCAGAAGAAGGATCTCTACTCACAGGTGCTCTACACCACAAACGACGAACTGAAGAACCGTCAAGAGCTCGACATCTTCTGCAAGGGCTACAGCTGGGTGATGGGCAGGACTGGCACGCTCTACACCTACACCTACAGCGGCCCGAACTGGAAGACAGCCACCTGGAAGAAGCGCACCTACGACTTCAAGGACACGGAGAAGCCCGCCTTCAACATCCACCTCTGGGGAATTGCAGGCAAAGGCAACAGCAACTGGGAGCCTCACAACGCCTACGTCGTTCGCTATACCACGGGCGAGGCACTGTGCAAGCTCGCTGGTACGAAATATAGCTGGCAGACCGCCATCTCCGGCTGCGAAGACGTCTATGTCTATAACAAATATTGGTATGATGGCAACGGATACGACATGAACGCCGCCCCCGAGATTCTCAACGAGAATAGTTACAAACCGCAGTCCAAGGGCCTCAATCAGGTAACGAAGGAGGACCGTGGCAAGTTCATTGGCCAGAACGGCAGGGTCTATGATACCAAAGAAGCAGCCGAGAGGGATCGTACGAAGGCCGTGGCCTTGGTCATCGATGTCCGCAACACCGACTATACAGCTCTCATCGGATCGAAATCCACTGAATTTAGTAATTCCCACTATGAAGATTTTTACTTCATCAAACACGGTATTGGCATCGCACTGGAGGATGGCAACAGGCCGGATGAATTTGCGGAAAATGAAAGAACCGAGGTGAGAGAATACGACAAAGAGTGGTATGAAGCCCACAAGACGACGGAGGGCAAGTGGTATGTGCCGTGCGCCTATCACTGGCAGCGCATGATACTGCCCTATGGCCTTAAAACAATCCAGATGCACTCTTACCTCTATGAGAATATGAACACTATGACTCAGGCTTATGACAATCTGGACTTTGAGGGGTCGGAAGGATTCGTCAATGAACTCCAAAAAGCGGGTGCAGCCTTAAAGAACCAAGATGACTATTTGGTGGCCGGTTCAAGGTACTTTATAGAAGGTGATAATATAGAACTACCTACTTACGCCGTTCGAATTACTAATGTAGTCGAGTGGGGCGCTCCTATGGCAGGTCAATATACCCGTTATGTGCTGGTGTGGTGAGGTTGAGAGATGAGGGTTCTTCGCAGAGCGAAGCGAGCAGAGCTCGAGCGGAGAGATGAGAGACTTTTGTTATAAAAAAAGAAAAACAAATATGATGAAAGAGTCAATGAACTTGTTGCTGATGGCCTTGCTTGCAGTGGGGCTGGGCATGAACCTTACTTCCTGCAAGGAGGACGAACTGACTGAGGAAGAGAAGCAGCAGCAGGCTCAACAGGCCATGACAGAAGCCCTGGAGTGGTGGGACGTCGTGAGCCAGCTCACCGACGAGCAGACCCTGCCCGACGACTGGCAGAAGGCCACCTTCGAGCCAGCCGTCGGCACGGCCTCGGAGAACGACCCCTACACCCGCATCGTCGCCACCAACGACCTCGCCACGGCTGCCCAGCGCTTTGCCTACCTGACAGGCGCTGCCGTCGACGAGACCACCGCCGACTACACCTGGAGTCACAAGGACGCCGGCTCGCTCACCTATCATGCCGGCTCGACGGCAGGCACCTACCTGGCACAGGTCGATGTCGACCTCAAGCAGATGCCCCGGCTGAAGAAGATACTCTACCAGACCCCCGAGCAGATGGGAGAGAACACCTCCGGCTCGTTCTCGGGCTCGGCCCACTACCGCTTCGGCGACGTGGTGAGAAAGAAGAACAACTCAGGAGGATACGACTTCTGGGTATGCGTGCGCCCCGCATTCAGGCTCGAAGGTAAGGGCGACAGCCATTGGATTAGCGTGAGTCCCCTGCCAGATGACAATATCTATGTCAAGCAAAAAGACGGCAAAGAATGGAATCTGCCCACCAAGCTGGGCGAGAGCAAGGAGCACATGCAGAACTTCGCCGAGCTGCTCTATGCCATCCTCTATCCCAAACAATACATGGCCAACTTGGGTCAGAACACCAAGCTGAAGGTGTTCCACGACTTCAACCGTAACAAATTCAACCAGTATCATGGTCTGGGTTTCTGGGATCGGGTGAGCAAAGCCTGGGAACGTGAAAACCTCTACGAGAAGGTGTTCATGATTGACAGGAGGCAGATGGAGGACATGTTGCGCCGCGAGAAAGGCCTGACCTTCCTCTACAAAGGCTACTCCTGGTGGGCGTTGAGCTGGACCTGCTCGCTTTGGCAGGCCTACTACACCGGCGACAACCTGAAGACCGCCACCTACACCACCCCGCAGAAGGACATGAGGGGCGTGGAATTCAACGCTAAGGATTTTTACGACCATCAGGAGACGTATAGCCAGAATTTCTTCGGCGACACCAAGCGTCGGTTCATCGTGCGCTATGCCACTGGTGAGGAACTGAGCAAGGATGCCAATGGCGATGGATCATACTCCGTGAAACAGCCCCTCTCCAATTGCCTGGACTGGTATGTCTATAACAAATACTTTTATGAGAATGAGCAAAACCAAATGTACGACCTGAATGGTGGTCCTGAAGAGACTCCCAAGGATCAGGAGATTGGCAAGTTCTGGGAGAACGTGACGAAGGAGGACGTAGGTAAGATCATTTGCAGGAATGGAAGAATCTACGCCAGCATGGACGATGTCAGGGAACGAAAAGAACGCCCTGTGGCCATGGTCGTCGACGTCTATAACACCAACTATTCTTTCCTGGGAAACAATAATATCACCAAAGAAAACTGGGAAAAAAACAACGGCATCACTCATGGTATCGCCATCGCATTAAAGGATGGCACCTTCGATAAGAATTGGCTAATACCGTACATGGATCTTGTCCCTGTAGAAAGATACGACCCATTCTTTTTAGATAAATACGGTATGAAGGTTAGCAGTTGCAAATGGTATGTGCCGAATATGTACCACTGGGGGCGCATGATGCTGCCCTTTGGTGCTAGCAAAATCATGACCATGGACTATGTTCGTTCGTGGTTAGAGATTTATATGCAAGAAGACAAGAATGAGCTAAAACAAAAGTATCGACTTAATGAGCGTCTCAAGGAAATAAGCGATGAGGCAGCATTGAATGAAGATTGTACTTACCTGGTGGCCGGTGCCGGCAATTACGGTTATCGTGGTGAAGGCTTTGTAAGTATTCTTAATTCTAATAACAGTTTCTGGCTCTTTCCTGCGACCGCTACCGCTTGCCGCTATGTGCTGGTGTGGTGAGATGAGAGATGAGAGATGAAAGATGAGGGACTTTTGATATATTGTAAATTGAGAATAAACATAAGCATGAAAAAGTCAATGAACTTGTTGCTGATGGCTCTGCTGACGATGGGGCTCGGCATGAACTTTATTTCCTGCAAGGAAGACGAGCTGACTGAGGAAGAGAAGCAGCAGCAGGCCGAACAGGCCTTGGCGGAAGCTCAGGAGTGGTGGGACGTCGTGAGCCAGCTCACCGACGTAGAGGATTTTCCCGCCGACTGGCAGACGGCCACCTTCGAGCCCGCCGTCGGCAAGGCATCGGAGAACGACCCCTACACCCGCGTCATCGCCACCAACGACCTGGCTACGGCAGCCCAGCGCTTTGCCTACCTGACAGGCGCTGCCGTCGACGAGACCACCGCCGACTACACCTGGAGCCACAAGCAGGCCGGCTCGCTCACCTATCATGCCGGCTCGACGGCAGGCACCTATCTGGCACAGGTCGATGTCGACCTCAAGCAGATGCCCCGGCTGAAGAAGATTCTCTACCAGACCCCCGAGCAGATGGGCGAGAACACCTCCGGCTCGTTCTCGGGCAGTGCCTACTACCGCTTCGGCGACGTGGTGAAGAAGATAAACAGCGCAGGAACATACGACTACTGGGTATGCGTGCGTCCGTCATTCAATCCCGAACGCAAGGGCGACAGCCATTGGGTTAGCCTCAGCAAACTGCCTAAAGAGAATATCTATGTCAAACAAAAAGATGGCAACGCATGGAATCTGCCCACCAAGCTGGGCGAAAGCAAGGAGCACATGCAGAACTTCGCCGAGATGATGTATGCCATGCTCCATCCCGTCCAATACTTTGCCAACCTGATACAGCATCCCAAGCTGAAGGTGTTCCACGACTTCAACCGTGACGATCATGGCAAGTATCATAACCAGTATTTCTGGGAACGCGTATGCTATGCCTGGGAACGAGAAAAAATCTTCTCGGAGGTGTTCAGTATGTCGAAGGATGATATCGATGATTATATCACCACTGGCGGCGGCCTGACCTTCCTCTACAAAGGCTACTCCTGGTGGACGGGCTGGGACTTATCGCTTTGGCAGGCGCACTATGAGGGCCCCAACCTGAAGACCGCCACCTACACCACCCCGAGTAAGGACATGCATGGTGTCAAATTCAATGCCGCGTTATTCAACCTCGACCCCCAAAATGATGACGATGGTTTCTTCGACGACGACTATGCTCGCTATATCATACGCTATGCCACTGGCGAGAAACTGAGCAAGGATGCCAATGGCAAGGGGTCGTACGACGTGAAGCTGCCCCTCTCCAATTGCGAGGACGTATATGTCTATAACAAATACTTCTATCCGGGTAATGACGGAAAAGGCCAATACGACCTGAATAGTGCGCCCGAGGTGACTCCTGAAAGAAAAAAGACGCGCGGCTTCTTTGCCCCCGGCACCGTCGTCAGAGACGAGCAAAAGCGCCTGTGGATCTGCTACTCCACATGGATTGACAATCCTGCGATGAACATTAAGTCCGACGACCACAAAACGCGGTTCATCAGCTTCAATCAGACTTATATCAATGGAAGAGGGATATCAGAGCCCATTCCCAGTTCAACAAAAGGCCTTTTTGCCAGAAACCTGGTGCCTGCCGACGAGGTCATTAAGTTGGCCCTCATGCTGCGTGCAGCAGCTTTCCCTGCAAACCACGTCGATCGCACCTTCGCCAAATCCCTGCAGGATAACCTGGGCATCAACGCCGCCGACCTGGTTCTTCATCGCGACTCCGTCGTGAACACTGAAGCCGGTCAGGCCACGGCATCCATCGTATCGCTCAATCTGGCCTACGACTATCGCGATCCCTCGATACTCGCGAATTCCGGCCTGCAGCCCTACTGTCGCTACATCACCGACGGCACCCGCGTGGCGGGCAATCGCACCGATGGGACGACGAGCTATCCCTACCATTACTTCTATTCACGCTATGTTACAGGTATGGATGCCAGCCACCCCGTCTATAATATCCATCTCGATGTCACCCACAGTTTTAAGTGCGAGAACAGGACAGAGTACGATGGCAGGAAGATTGAGAATTTTGAAGTGCCCTACGACCGTTGGAGCCACTGCAAGCATCACGACAGCGAGCAACGCGACGGTAATTTCACCTCAGAGAATTTATTTGGAGGTTCACAAAAGTACACTTGGACTGACTATATTCCCTATTCCACAGGAGGGCAACGATACCGCACCACCTATTATGAGCCCGTTACCTTTGTGGCGTATATGGAAATCTACGACGACAACTTCGATTTCTTCATGAGAAAATATAATAGCTATAAATTAACCCTCGTGGCCGACCCGATGCAAGAAACCCAGAAGGACCAGAACATTTATTTCTGGAGTAACTATAAGGATGTCGTACTGCCATACCTCTATGGGAATGAAAGATATATAGGTGGTAATCCGGACTTCAGCGCTTGGGACTATTAAAAATACATGATTCAAATATAAACAAAAAGATATGAAAAAGACAACGAATTGGATGCTGATGGCCCTGCTGGTGGTGGGGCTCGGCATGAACCTCGCCTCCTGTAAGGAAGACGAGATGAGTGAGGAAGAAAAAGCGTGGCACGAGGCCGACCCCTACGAGAAAGGATCGGAGGAAGCCATCGACTTCTGGACTGTCATCTCACAGCTGACAGATCTGCAGACCCTGCCCGACAACTGGAAGACGGCCACCTATGAGCCCACTATCGGTGAGGCCTCCGACACCGACCCCTACACCCGCATCGTAGTGGTGCAGGATGCCGCCGAGGCCGTGGCTGCCTATTCATGCCTCATCGGCCTGGCCGAGAGTCTGCCCGACTACA
>Ga0310695_10006936_pt1 | contig 18376 bp, 16 predicted proteins | sample RumenRJG_04DNA_FD_203882 | JGI IMG/M metagenome (GOLD analysis project Ga0310695, IMG submission 203882) | Bovine rumen microbial communities from Lethbridge, Alberta, Canada - RJG_04 (v2) (version 2) | ecosystem: Host-associated > Mammals > Digestive system > Stomach > Rumen | place: Canada...
AGTTGGCCGTAGTGATCACTGTGGCATGGATGTACGGTTCCTCGATGCGCTCGATTAGGGTGGGGTCAGGCATTCCACTGGGATTGTGCACCTCGTGCATCTCGCCATGCTTGTCATAGACACGATAGGAAACGTTGGGCACAGTGGTAATTACGTCCATATTGAACTCGCGGTCAAGACGTTCCTGGATGATTTCCATATGCAACAGACCGAGAAAGCCACAGCGGAAGCCAAAACCGAGGGCCACGGAACTCTCGGGCTGGAAGGTGAGACTGGCATCATTTAGCTGCAGTTTCTCAAGGCTGGCACGCAGATTCTCGAAGTCTTCCGTCTCAATAGGGTACACGCCGGCAAACACCATGGGCTTCACTTCCTCGAAACCAGAGATTGCCGACTCACAGGGACGTGACACATGCGTAATGGTGTCGCCCACCTTGACCTCAGTGGCTGTCTTGATACCGGAAACGATATACCCGACGTCGCCACAGCCGAGCTCCTGACGAGGCACCATATCCATCTTCAGCACGCCGATTTCATCTGCCTTGTATTCCTTACCGGTATTGATAAAATAGACTTGGTCTCCACTGCGTATCGAACCGTTCACAATCTTAAAATAGGCTATGATACCGCGGAACGAGTTGAAGACAGAATCAAAGATGAGAGCCTGAAGCGGTGACTGCGGATCGCCCTTGGGAGCAGGAATCCGCTCGACGACAGCCTCCAGGATCTCAGCCACTCCCTCGCCTGTGCGAGCACTGGCACGAATGATTTCCTCACGCCGGCATCCCAGCAGATCGACGATTTCATCCTCGACCTCCTCAGGCATTGCATTGGGCATGTCGCACTTGTTCACCACGGGAATGATCTCCAAGTCGTGGTCGATAGCCATATAAAGGTTGCTGATGGTCTGAGCCTGGACTCCTTGGGTGGCATCCACCACAAGCAATGCACCTTCGCATGCTGCAATGCTGCGGCTCACCTCGTAGCTGAAATCCACGTGACCCGGGGTGTCAATCAGGTTCAGCACATAGCGCTCTCCGGCATGAACATACTCCATCTGTATGGCATGGCTCTTGATGGTTATGCCCCGCTCGCGCTCCAGATCCATGTCGTCCAACATCTGCCCCTCGGTGACCTGAATGGTGTCAGTCATCTCCAACAGGCGATCGGCCAGCGTGCTCTTGCCGTGGTCTATATGGGCGATTATGCAGAAGTTACGTATGTGATTCATCGTTGTGAGATGTCTCTTAATAGGATGATTTCCCGACAAAGATACATCTTTTCCTTGTCATTCACAAGAAAAAGTGAAGGTTTCCGTCGAAAAATGACAAAAAAGAATTCGTATGCCGTAACAGGTCCTCAACCCTCCATACCCAGGAAGGTGTACTCGAAGTTGCGTCCCTTGACACTGGGGAACTGCGACCGCGGATCCACGTCGCGCCTTGCACGCAGGTGATCCACGATGCGATTATAACAATCCTGCACGCTCGTGGCCTTCAGACGTGCACGAAACGGAGTGTCACAGTACATGAACTTCTGCGTCGTCGGATGGGAAACCACGCGCTTAAATGTCAGACATGCCTCATACCATCCCACACGCAGTCGTGTGATATGGTCAATACGGTCGCGACGCTCTGCCTGACGCAATTCACGCCCCTCGCGCTTGGCAGCACCCTCATCCTGGAATTCCTTGATAGTCTCAAACGGGGTCTTGATAACAATGAAGTAGGATTTTCCCTTCACCTTATAACGTTTGGGATACATAGCAGGATCAGCCAAAAAGCGACGCAGGTCATTGGCCAGCGCATCGTCCACCTTGATGTCGGGGATGCTACTCAAAAAATCGCAAGCCTCTTCCACCGACTTCACCAGAATCTCGTTCTGAAAATAACGGATGTATAAATTCATAAAAAAATAAAATAGTATAATAGCTCGGGCTTTCCGAAAAACGGCACAAAAGTACACAATTCTTCCGACATGACGAAATTTCATGGACAGAAAAGCGGATAGATGGTGCGTTTTGTGTAATTTTGCACCGCAAAATGGAGAATAGAGGAATGCGATTTATGGGATTCTTGAGAAGCTGGATGCTGCCCGTGAGCATGACGATAGGGGCAGTCTCCTATCTGACACTCGCACGAATGGACATGCTGGTGCCTTATCGGGATTCGACACTCAAAGGAGTGTCCATAGTGCAGCCTACATTGCTTTTTCTCATGCTTTTACTCACATTCTGCCGCATTCGTCCCTCCGACCTCCGACTACGACGATGGCATTTCACGATGTTGCTGTTCCAGGGATTTGGCAGTGCAATGATTGCAGCCATACTCTCTGTCATGCCTCCATCTCCCTGGCACACCATCGGCCAGGGAGCCGTGCTTTGCATCATCTGCCCCACAGCCACCGCTGCCGTAGTGGTCACACGCCGTCTGGGCGGAGATATGGCGTCGGTGACCACCTATACAATCCTCATCAATTTTCTTGCCGCACTGCTTCTACCCGCCCTGCTGCCATGGATGCACGATGGCGGAGGCAATGGTTTCGTCAGCGACCTTCTACGCATTGCCAGTCACACGTTCCCCATACTCGTCATGCCAATGGTAGTCACGATGCTGCTCCGACTTTGGGTGCCACGCCTGGTGGACACGCTTGCCAACCTTCACGACCTGCCTTTCTATCTATGGGCCGTTTCACTGTCACTGGCCATTGCCGTTACCACTCGAAGCATCGTCCACAGTCATCAAGCTCTCAGTTTCACACTGGGCATCGCATTGGTCTCGATGCTGGCCTGCGCCATACAGTTTGCCCTCGGCCATCGACTGGGACAACACGAACAAGATACCATTAGCGCTACGCAAGCATGCGGACAGAAGAACACAGTGTTCATCATCTGGGTGGGCTATACGTTCCTCTCCCCTATCACATCACTGGCCGGCGGCTTCTACAGCATCTGGCACAATGTGTACAATTCGTATCAACTTTATCGGCAAGCAAAAGCCACTGCAGGCAATCATAGATAGAAGTCGCGCGTGAGCCTACTGTATGCCTCACTACGGCCTCCATCAGGAGCCTGCAGTACAAGCGTATCGCACGCTACGTCCTCAAAGCATAAGTCATCCGACGGAGATGCGGGGAGGCGAAAGGACAAGAGGACGCGCTTGGGCGGTTTGCGCAACACAGTCTGAACATAACAGCGCTGGGACAATCGGAGACCACGGGCTAAACAAAGAGAGACGAAACTCTCATCGGCACTGGCCGGAAGAATCACAGAAAAGCATCCGCCAGGGGACAACAGCCGCACAACGCTGTCAACCAATTGCGAGAAAGGGAGCGAATCCGTGTGGCGCGCCCTCATACGGGAAACACACGGCGGCATAGTGGACTCCGTATGAAAGGGAGGATTGCACAGGATATGGTCGAAAAAGCCGTCGGCATCCATCAGCCGGACGTCCTGCTCGAGAATGGTTATGCGACGGGCAAAAGGACTTTCCGCGACATTCTGCCGCGCCTGGACCACCGATGCCTCATCCACGTCAATACCCACAACGGATGTATCCACGGCACGCTGGGCAGCCATGAGAGAAACGAGGCCAGAACCACAGCCAACATCCAACACGCGCTTAGCCTCCGCAAGCGGAGCCCAAGCGCCAAGCAGGACGCCATCGGTACCCACAGGCATCGAAGAACGGTCGTGACGAACCGTGAAGTGCTGGAAGCGGAAAAAGGGGGACGACATGCCGACAACCTGTTTTTAACGCAAAATTACACATTTTAAGATAGACGACAACACGAAAACGGGATTTTTTTTGTACTTTTGCAGCCGTTTCGTAACAAGAAAGTATGGAAGTAACCTACATGAGCAAGAATAGCACCACGGTTTCGTTCGTAGCCGAGGTGGCCGGAGACGTCAATCGTCTGATGCATTCGCACGAAGAGGGCAACATGCTGATCCTGCCCCTGCGCGACAGCATCCTTTTCCCCGGGACAGTCAATCCGATTACCATAGGACGCAAAAGTTCGCTCAAGGCGGTCAAGCATGCCGAACGAGGAGAACGCATCCTGGGTGTTTTCTGCCAAAAGGATCCAGAAGTCGAAGACCCGAGCTACGAGGACATGATACACATCGGCGTAGCGGCCAAGGTGATTCATACCATCGAACTACCCGACGGAACCACCAACGTGCTACTGCAGACGATGAACAGTATTGCCCTGCAGAGCCTCACACTGGGGCGCCACGGATACGAAGGTGACGTCACGGCAATCACAGACATCGAACCGACCGAGGAGGAACGGACGGAATATGAGACCATGCTGGCGCTCATCAAGGAACGCGTAGTCGAATTTGCTCGTCTGACAGGAAATTTCCCGCAAGAGGTGGTCCACTTCATCGATGGAATGCCTCCCTCAACGTTCATGCTCAATCTGGTGTGTGGCAACCTGCCCATCGACGTGCACAGCAAAAAGGAATTGCTGGAATGTCGCAGGGAAATGCAGCGTGCCCAGCGATTGCTCGTCCTGGCCAACAACATCATCCAACTGGCGCGACTGAAGCTGAATGTGGAACGCAAGACGCAATCGGACCTCGACCAGCAACAGCGCGAATATTTCATCAATCAGGAGATACACAACCTACAGGCCGAACTGGGCGGGCACGACGATGCTACGGCCAAGTCGGAAGACATCGCCCAACTGCGAAGCCAAGCCCAAGGAAAGCAATGGAACGAGAAAGTGGCAGAGACGTTTGAAAAGGAACTGAACAAGCTGTCACGCATCAATCCACAAAACCCAGACTACAACGTACAGCTCAACTACCTGCAGACACTCGTAGGCCTTCCCTGGGACTACTGCACCGAAGGCAGCAGCAAAATCAATATCAAGACGGCAGAGAAACGACTCAACAAGGATCACTATGGCATGGAGAAGGTGAAGGAGCGCATCCTCGAACATCTCGCCGTACTCAAGTTGCGTGGCGATCAGAAAAGCCCCATCCTCTGCCTCTACGGACCACCGGGAGTGGGCAAGACCAGCCTGGGTCGCAGCATTGCCGCAGCCATGAAGCGCAACTATGTCAGGATCAGTCTGGGCGGAGTCCACGACGAAAGTGAAATACGAGGACATCGTCGCACATACGTAGGAGCCATGCCTGGACGCATCATCAAGGGAATACAGAAAGCAGGAAGCAGCAATCCCGTTTACATACTTGACGAGATTGACAAGATATCCCAAAACAATATCAATGGCGACCCCTCATCAGCCATGCTGGAGGTGCTCGACCCAGAGCAAAACAATGCTTTCCACGACAACTTCCTCGACATTGACTACGACCTGAGCCGGGTGATGTTCATCGCTACGGCCAACGACATCACCAACATCCCCCGCCCTCTGCTCGATCGTATGGAACTCATCGAGGTGAGCGGATACATCACGGAAGAGAAAATCGAGATAGCCCGCCGCCATCTGGTGCCAAAGAAAAAAGAAGAGAACGGACTATCCGACCGCACCGACATCAAGTTCAACCGCAGTGCTTTGGAATACCTCATCGAACGCTACACTCGCGAGAGTGGCGTACGCGGACTCGAGAAACAGATCGACAAGCTCATGCGCAAAGTGGCACTCGCCATTGCAAAAGACGAGAGGCAGGACGTCCCGCCCATCACGCCGGAAACCATCGAGGGCTATCTGGGCAAGCCGCCTTACAGCCGCGACAAATACCAAGGCAACGACTTTGCCGGTGTCGTCACCGGGCTGGCATGGACGAGCGTGGGCGGAGAGATTCTCTTCATAGAGACCAGCCTCAGCCGAGGAAAGGGAGGCAAGCTCACGCTGACCGGCAATCTGGGCGACGTGATGAAGGAAAGCGCCATGCTGGCTCTCGAATACATCAAGGCTCATGCCGATGCATTGCAGATTGACATGCGCATCTTTGAGAACTATAACATCCACATCCACGTGCCAGAGGGGGCTGTGCCTAAAGATGGCCCGAGCGCGGGAATCACCATGGCCACCAGTATTGCCAGCGCACTCACTCAGCGCAAGGTAAGAAAGAACCTGGCCATGACAGGTGAAATCACGCTGCGCGGCAAAGTGCTCCCCGTCGGAGGAATCAAGGAGAAGATTCTGGCAGCCAAGCGCGCCGGCATCACGGATATCGCGCTCTGCGAGGAAAACCGCAAGGACATCGACGAGATACCCGAATTGTACGTAAAGGAGCTCACTTTCCACTATGTCAATACGATAAATGACGTATGGCAGATTGCCCTGACCGACGAGAAAGTCCCCAATGCACTGCAATTTGTGTTTACCGACGAAAAGACTGAAACCACGAAGTCATGACATTCCAACTGCAATACACAGATCCGCAAACCGCTGCCCGTGCCGGACGTATCACCACCGCCCACGGCGACATCCTCACCCCCATCTTTATGCCTGTGGGTACAGTTGGATCTGTCAAGGGTGTCAGCGTACGTGACCTCCACGAAGAGGTACATGCCCAGATAATCCTGGGCAATACCTATCATCTCTACCTACGCCCGGGAACCGCCGTACTGGAACAGGCGGGCGGGCTACACCGCTTCAACGCATGGGACGGTCCTATCCTGACCGACAGCGGCGGATTCCAAGTATTCTCCCTCACAGGCATCCGCAAGCTGACCGAAGAAGGTTGCACCTTCCAAAGCCATATCGACGGCAGCCGGCATACCTTCACGCCAGAGCGAGTGATGGACATCGAACGAAGCATCGGCGCAGATATTATCATGGCACTCGATGAATGCCCACCCGGCACAAGCGACTATGCCTATGCCCGAAAGAGCCTCTCGCTCACCCACCGCTGGCTCGACCGATGCATCGCACGCTTTCGCGAGACAGAACCCCTCTACGGGTACGAACAGAGCCTCTTCCCCATCGTGCAGGGCTGCACATACCGCGACCTCCGCACCGAGAGCGCCGAGTTCGTAGCCAGCAAGGAAGCCGATGGGAACGCCATTGGCGGATTGGCCGTGGGAGAACCTGCAGAGGTAATGTACGAGATGATTGAAGTGGTCAATGCCATCCTGCCCAAGGACAAGCCGCGTTACCTCATGGGAGTGGGCACACCTGCCAATCTCCTCGAAGCAATCGAACGTGGTGTGGACATGTTCGACTGTGTCATGCCTACACGCAACGGACGCAATGCCATGCTCTTCACGAGCCAGGGCATCATGAACCTGCGTAACAAGAAATGGGAGTGCGACTTCTCCCCCATCGACCCGCAGGGCACAGCATCGGTGGACCACATTTACAGCCGAGCCTATCTGCACCACCTCTTCAAGGCACAGGAGTTGCTGGCACTCGAAATTGCATCGATTCACAATCTGGCCTTCTACCTATGGCTCGTGGGCCAGGCACGCGAGCACATTATCACCGGAGACTTTGCTTCCTGGAAAAGGCAGATGCTTCGTCAGGTTACCGAAAGACTATAGCGAGAAAGGAGACATAGCCAATGAAATTCAGATTCCTGACGCGCATCGACCGATACCTCATCGCGAAGTTCCTGGGGACGTACTTCTTCTCCATCGTCCTCATTATCACCATTGCTGTAGTATTCGACTACAACGAGAATGTGGATCGCTTCACCACGAACCATGCACCATTGAGCGCCATCATCACACAGTATTACCTGAATTTCATCCCCTACTACGTAAGCCTCTTCAGCGCGTTATTTGTATTCCTGAGCGTGATATTCTTTACCAGCAAGCTGGCCGAGGGCAGCGAGTTCATCGCCATGATCAGTGCCGGACTCAGTTTCCGCCGCCTCATGCGCCCCTACATGATTAGCTCGGCGCTGATTGCCTGCATGTCATTCTATTTGGGTTCGGAGGTTATCCCAAAGGGCAGCGTCAAACGACTCGCTTTTGAGAATCAATATAAACACAAGAATAAGAACAAGACGTATGCCGACAATGTGCAGCTACAGGTGGACACCGGTGTCATAGCCTTCATGGGGCACTTCAACGGACTGACGCGCACTGGCGTACAGTTTAACCTGGACAAATTCGAGAACAAGAAGCTGATATCTCATCTGACGGCACGCGTAGCCGTATATGATACTCTGAGCGACGTGCGCTACAAGTGGGTGCTCAAGGATGTCACCATACGCGACATGCGTGGAATGCGCGAACAGATTACCAATTATACCTCCATCGATTCCATTATCATGATGGAGCCCCAGGACTTTCTGTTCACACGTAATCAGCAGGAGACCATGACCAACCGCGAGCTGCGCGAATACATCGAAAAGCAGCGTCTACGCGGCAGTGCCAACCTCAAGGTCTTCGAGGTGGAGTATTACAAACGCTTTGCCTCGCCCTTTGCTGCTTTCATTCTCTCCACCATTGGCATGGCGCTCTCTTCGCGCAAGCGCAAGGGAGGCATGGGAATGGCGTTGGGCATAGGCATCGCCCTCAGTGCTGCCTACATACTGTTGCAGACGGTATCGGCTACATTCAGCATCCAGGCCGACCTCCATCCTGCCCTCGCTGCATGGACTCCCAATATCCTGTTCTTTTTCATCGCCTGGTATCTGTACACGAAGGCGCCGCGATGAAGAGGCCCGATCCCTATAATATAATAAGGTACACGCGCGCGTGCAGAGAACGTCGATACATTATTGAAAGACGCACAAGGCCTGATTATTTTCAGCACAAGAAGTTTTCAACAACCCATAATTGCTGTAATCTCAAAATATTGTTGTACCTTTGCAGGCGGTTTCACATGCCAGATCTATCCCTACCGCTCGCCGGCATGTGAGAAACAGCTAACTAAAACAAAATACTAAATGGACTTTTACGACTTAGATCTCAACGACCTGGTGCTCGACGCACTGGACGATATGAACTTCACCGAGACCACTCCCATCCAAGAATATGCCATCCCGCCCATTCTGGAAGGACGCGACGTAATGGGCATCGCACAGACAGGTACGGGAAAGACTGCAGCCTATCTGCTCCCCGTGCTCAGCCGCTTACAGGACGGAGGCTTCCCCAAGGATGCCGTGAACTGCATCATCATGTCGCCCACGCGCGAGCTGGCCCAGCAGATCGACCAGGCCATGCAGGGCTTCTCGTATTATCTGGACGGAGTGAGTAGCGTAGCTGTCTATGGCGGCAACGACGGCGTAAGATATGAACAGGAGAAGCGCGGCATGCAACGTGGTGCCGACATTCTGATTGCCACGCCGGGCCGACTCATCAGCCACCTCAGTCTGGGCAACGTGGACCTAAGTCGCGTATCCTTCTTCATTCTGGACGAAGCCGACCGCATGCTCGACATGGGATTCAGCGAAGACATACTCCAGATTGCCAGCTATCTCCCCAAGGAGCGGCAGACCATCATGTTCAGCGCCACCATGCCCGACAAGATTCTGGAACTGGCCCGCACCGTACTCCACGACCCGGTGGAGGTGAAACTGGCCGTGAGTAAGCCTGCCGACAACATCCAACAGATGGCCTACATCTGCTACGAAGCACAGAAGCTGAACATCATCAAGAGTCTCTTCCGCAACGAGAAGCCCGAACGAGTGATTATCTTCACGGGGGCCAAGGTGAAGACCAAGGATCTGGCCATCGCCCTCTCCCGCGCCGGCTTCAACACCCGCGCCATGCACAGCGACCTGGAACAGAGCGAGCGCGACGAAGTGATGTATCAGTTCCGCAGCAACAAGATAGACATCCTCGTAGCCACGGACATCGTGGCACGCGGAATCGACATCGATGATATCCAGATAGTCATAAACTTTGATGTGCCACGCGACGAGGAGGACTATGTGCACCGCATCGGCCGAACGGCACGTGCCGGAAAGGGCGGACGCGCCATCACTCTCGTGAGTGAAAAGGACCAACCTTACTTCCGCCAGATAGAACGTTTCCTTGAGAAAGACATCGAGAAGTGTCCCCTGCCCGAGGAAGTGGGCGAAGGACCCGAATACAATGGTAGGGCCGAGAAGCGCAGCAAGCGTTCTGGCGGACATCGCCGCGACAGGAAACGTTCGCAGGGCGAAGGGCGCAACCGTCGCAAGCAGCACAGCAAAACGACTTCTCCTGCCACTTCGTCTGCCGCTGCACCCGCCCAGGCTTTGGAGAATACGCCTGCGACCTCCCCTGCGGACTCTGGCTCCACCGGGAACTCACCCTCAACGTCGTCTTCCCACGACCAAAAAACGGCAGCCTCCGGAGAAGCTGCCGAGAAGAAAGGCAGGCGCAGACATCGCCCGCATCGCCGACGTAAGCCTAACGGCGGAGATGCTGCCGGAAATCAACCATCTTGATAGCCGTCACTGCGGCCTCGTCGCCCTTGTTGCCAAGCGAGCCGCCGCAGCGCTGCATGGCCTGATCCAGATTGTTACACGTCAGAAGCCCGTAGATCACAGGCACGTCGCCGTGCAGGTTCAGGTCGGCCAGTCCCTGTGTGGCCCCTTGGCAGATATAGTCGAAGTGGGGCGTGTCGCCACGTATCACACAGCCGATGGCTATCACTGCGTCCACCAGGCCGCTCTTGACCATCTGAGCCGAGCCGAATATCAGTTCGAAGCTGCCTGGTACGGTTTTCACGATAATGCGGTCTTCGCTAACTCCATGACGTTGCAGTGTCTCATAAGCCCCCTCGAGCAGACGTCCCGTGACGTCGCTGTTCCATTCGCTGACCACAATGCCGAAGCGCATTCCGTCGGTCGAGGGCACCGACGTGGGGTCGTAGTCTGATAGATTGTGTAATGCTGAAGCCATAGTTTATGAAAAAGGGGACTGTCACACACGCACAGTGTACAACAGTCCCCGTTGATTTTTTGAATTACTTCTGCAGATGTTCGATATACTTGTCGATGTTGCTGTATTCGAAACTCTGCTGATATTTCTCCTTCACCTGCTCGTAGCAGTCGAGAGCGCGGTCCTTCTTGTCGAGAGCCTCAAACAGCTGGCCGGCCTGAATCAGGAACGTGGGGCTCAGCGTGTTATTATCTGCCTTCTTGGCAGCCTTTAGCAGCGTCTCGGCAGCCTTGTCGTTCTGTCCCAGCTGAGCATAGCAGTTGCCCAGCGCACCCAGCGCAGCGGGAGAGATCATCTCGTCGCCCTTATCGCTGAAACTTTCCAGCTGGTCCACAGCCTCCTCATACTTGCCCAGTTTCTCGTAACATAGTCCGGCATAGAGGTGAGCCAGATTTCCCACCTTCGTGCCACCGAACTTGTCGGCAACCGTGAGGAAGCCCATGTTTGTCTCGTCGCCTTCGAGTGCCTTCTCATAGTTGGCGCTCTGGAACAGTTGCTCTGCCTGGAAGATGGCTTCCTTGGCACGCTGATTGCGCGGCGTGATGTAGAACTGATGGATGAGGAGCGCAGCAATGATGACGATCAGACATGCGCTGACGCCATAGAGAATCTTCTTCTGGTTCTTCTCAAAGAATGACACAGAGGCTGCAATCGTCTGGTCAAACTCGTTCGCTTGATTTTGCTTTTTTGTCTTTGCCATTGTATTATTATATTATGTATTCTCGCTAAAAACGGGACAAAATTACGCATTTAATTGCAGAAGATAAAATTTATGAAGCAATATTTTGGTTTCTCTCCTCTTTTTTCACCGAAAAGATGTAATTTTGCAGGGAATATGATACTGGAACGTCTGACAATACTTAATTATAAGAACATCGCGCAGGCTGATCTCACATTCTCGCCGAAGATAAATTGTCTCATCGGTCTGAACGGTGAGGGGAAGACGAATCTGCTCGATGCGGTCCATTTTCTGAGCCTCTGCAAGAGTGCCACCACCAGCATGGACTCGCTCGTGCTGCGCCACGGCGAGGAGTTCATGATGCTCGAGGGGCATTATCGCAAGGAGGACGACACTCCGGAGACCATCCACTGCGGCCTGAAACGTGGGCAGAAGAAGGTGGTCCGCCGGGACAAGAAGCCTTACAAGAGACTGGCCGAGCACATCGGGCTCATCCCGCTCATCCTCGTCTCGCCCGCCGACCAGATGCTCATCGCTGGCGGCAGTGAGGAACGGCGCCGCTTCATGGACGTGGTCATCTCCCAGTACGACCACAATTATCTGGAGAGCCTCATGCGCTACAACAAGGCGCTCCTTCAGCGCAATGCCTTGCTCAAGATAGAGGATGCCGAGCCCGACGAGCTGCTGCTCTCCCTATGGGAGGAGCAGATGGCACGCGAGGGGGAACTCATCTACGCATGCCGCCAGCGCTACATCGACGAGTTCATCCCCCTCTTCCAGCAATACTATAGCCATATCTCGGGCGGGCGCGAGGAGGTGAGCCTGCGCTACACCTCCCACTGTCAGCGCGGTCCCCTGCTCGAGGTCATCCAGCGCGACCGAATGAAAGACCGTGCTGTGGGTTACTCGCTCCACGGCATCCACAAGGACGACATCGAGATGCTCCTGGGCGGGTTCCCCATCAAGCGCGAAGGTTCACAGGGCCAGAATAAGTCGTTCCTCATCGCACTGAAGCTGGCACAGTTCGAGTTCCTCAAGCACACGGGCAGCCAGACCACTCCCCTGTTGTTGCTCGACGACATATTCGACAAACTGGATGCCGGACGCGTGGAACAGATAGTGAAGCTGGTGGCCAGCGACGACTTTGGCCAGATCTTCATTACAGATACCAACCGGGAACACCTCGACCGCATCCTCTCCTCTGCAGGTCCGGACCACAAGTTGTTCTACGTCAAGGGAGGGGAGGTCAGCGTATGAAACGCCACGAAGTCGAGACCATCGGCCAGCTCATGCAGGAATACCTGCGCAATGAGGGACTGGAGACCCCGCTCCTGGAGCACCGCATCGTCCAGGCGTGGCAGGAAGTGGCCGGCCCCGTCGCATCGTCCTACACCGGACAGCTCTATGTGCGCAATGGCATCCTGCATGTCCAGATCCGCAGCGCCGCACTCCGACAGAACCTGATGATGGGTCAGACACTCCTCGCACAGCGCCTCAACGCCCATGTAGGCCACCAGGTCATCTCCTCCATCCGATTCTTTTAGGGAAATAAATATAATGTACTTAAGTTTCGGGAGCTCTTAACTCGTCATTTTACATTATTTCCCATGACGTGTTCCTGTGGACTTTATCACGCGTGATAAACTCTTTTATCACGCGTGATAAAGCGCTGCGCGGCACGTTATGTAACTCGACCCCGAATCCTTCATGAGCTGCCGGTGCATACAGCATCGGCGCAAGTTATCATACGACACGACCTGACGCTGCACACCATCGCCCATGAGAAAAGTAGGCGTTGTACATCATGTTGCCGCCTGGAACACCCATGTGAGCACCGATGAAGGTAAACAGCAAACACAATGAAGATACGATGTAAGCCTTCTCCTTCAGAACGACACGCGTACACTTAGGACGATGCAGCGTGCCGCGCAGGACGATGCGAAGTGCCACTTAGGACGATGCAGCGTGCCACGCAGGACGATGCGGAGTGCCACGCAGGACGATGCGGAGTGCCACGCAGGACGATGCGGAGTGCCACGCAGGACGATGCGGAGTGCCGCGCAGGACGATGCGGAGTGCCGCGCAGGACGATGCGGAGTGCCGCGCAATGGGGTGAGGTTGGGAGCGCTGATAATCAGCACCCGTCAGTTGGCGGAAAAAGTCTCGTAGGTACCGTCATCGAAGAAGACACGAATCTCGGTAATCTTACGCTGTGGTTTGTCAATATATTTTATCGTTTCACGTAAGATAGGTGCAGGAGAAGGGGTAGAAGTGGGAGGGATTGCAGTATCAAGAACCTGTGCCGAAGGGGACGAAGAAGCAAACATATCACCCTGAGGGGAGGAGAGGGGGGCCGGAGCCGATGTCTCCTTCACCGTCTCACCTACAAACATGTCGCCCTCGCCGAACATCAGCCAGGGAATGCTCACCTCTGGGAAACGTTCGTGAATGGCAGAGATAAGAGCATTGGTGGGGCGTGTACGTCCCGTGAAAATACTTGACAAGGTGGCCTCGGCCACACAGAGCTCACTGGCAAATTGCTTTTGACTCATGCCTTGCTGTTTCATGAACTGGTAGATGCGATCCTTCATTTTCGATACAATTAAGTGGGGCTGGCCACTGAATGACGTTCAATTTTCATCTGCAAAGGTAGCAATTCTCATTCGCATTTGCAAATATTCGGGAATATAATTACAATTCAGTCCTTCAAATAATATAAAAAACCAAAGTTTGCAATAGTAAACCGAAGTATGGACTGCGTTCGAAAATGTAATTTGGAGAATGTGAATTCAAATTAAGGAGGGTTAAAGTAAATAGATTCGGTGGATTGACGTATAAATCTGATTCTATTCGCATTGTACGTCGGAATTCACCAATAAACAGCGAGAAACAGGGCAAATCCGCCACACTTTTCATCTTCTTGACATTTTACATGACACAATGCGTATATAAACATTCGTTTTTAAATGGTTTTTAATAGTTTATAACTTTATTCACCGTATTATATTCATATTCATTCAATATATTCCATTGTGAAGATTTAAATTTGCAAATTCAAATTATGAAAGCAAAATGGCCCTGTGGTTACATTTTGTAAATTCACAAATATGTAATTCCGCGAACATCCTGCAAGTAAGACCTTGAATTCACGTTTGCAAATCAAAATGCAAAGAAATGTTAATATGACTCTGCTGCCACTTTCCGTGTGCCATTTTCAAAATGCTGCGATAATTCACCGCCGAGTGTGCGGCTTGCAGATTCTGCGCGATTCTCAGCAACCAGAAACATGGACTAACTGCCTATTTCACAAAGAAAACAGGACAGAAAAACGTGTATCGCTTTCTACACAAACGAGCGAAAAAATCAGTGAAGAATGAAGAAAATGAGCTCCTGAAGCAACTCTCCGGGAGGTGTTTTGCAGCCCCCTACCCCCTTGGAGGCACCATCGGTTCGGCGTATTTCAGCCAGAATCTGCATCACCTTCACACCAGTGTAGTTTCTGCGTGCAGGCATGATGTCGTACCTCACCATCCACGATGGCTTGCCCAACCATTCGGCCACGCCATTCTCGCTCTTGTCGGGTGCGTAATATGAAAGCATTACGTCAGAAAAAAATGTAAATATTCGAGACAGCGTGACTGGCAACGCAAATCCACGCGGATTTCCCTGATAGTACTTGACGATGCGGTTGGCACGGAAAATGTCGCGCATGGCCAGCGCACTCTGCAGCTCAAAGTTGTTGAAGTCCTTGCTCACGCCCGTGAGCTCCTCCACCATCTCGGCCGTGATGCGTGCCTGCCCGGCGGGCAGCGCCATGATCAGTTTGTCCGTCTCCACGGCAAGGCGTGTCAGGTCGGCTCCGATATGATCGGCCAGCATCCTCACCGCCTGCGGATCCATCTGCACCTTCTTCCCTCGTGCATAATCGCTGATGAAAGCTGGTAGCTGGGATTCGGGCGTGCGTTTGTTCTCATAGATGACACCAGCCTGCTGTATGGCCTTGTAGGCCGCCTTGCGCTTGTCGAGCGCACCGTTCTTGTGGCAGAAGATGAGTACCGTGGTAGGTGTACAGTGGGCAAGGTACTGCTCCAGCCCATCCAAGGAGCGTATGGCCTGAGCCTCGCGCACAAGCACCACACGTCGATCGGCCATCATGGGATAGGCATGGCACAGCTCGATAATCTGATTGACATTGACATCGGCACCATAGACAAGGTCGAGGTTGAAGTCGCGCTCCTCTGGTTTGAGCAGTACATCGGCCAGGAAATTACTCAGCAGGTCGATGTAATAGGGCTCCTCGCCCATCAGATAATAGACGGGGGCCACTTTCCCCGCGCGCACGTTCCTTATTATCTCCTCGTGTGAGATGCCTCTTGCCGCTGCCATCAATAGTCGAATTTAAGGTGTTTCACGGTCTTCTTGCCCTGGAGAATCATCTCAAGGGCCTGTATGCCGATGCGCACGTGGTCACGCACGAAGTTCGTGGTCACGATGTTGTCACTCTCGCTGGTCTTGACGCCGTCGGGAGTCATCGGGTTGTCACTGACGAGCAGAAGAGCGCCCGTGGGGATGTGGTTGGCAAAGCCGCAGGTGAAGAGTGTGGCCGTCTCCATATCGACCGCCATAGCACGCGTGCTGCGCAGGTAGTCCTTGAAGCGGTCGTCATGCTCCCAGACACGGCGGTTGGTGGTATAGACAGTGCCCGTCCAGTAGTCGTACCCCAGGTCGCGGATGGTACTGGACACGGCGCGTTGCATCATAAAGGCAGGCAGCGCCGGAATCTCGGGTGGGAAATAGTCATTGCTCGTACCCTCACCTCGTATGCCGGCGATGGGCAGGATGAGGTCGCCTCGCTGTGTCTTGTTCGAGATACCTCCACACTTGCCCAGAAAAAGGCATGCCTTGGGGTGAATGGCGCTGAGCAGATCCATGATGATGGCCGCATTGGGGCTCCCCATACCAAAATTGATAATGGTGATGCCGGCAGCCGTGGCGACACGCATGTTTGCGTCATAGTCCGGCTTCTCCACACCCAGCTCTTCGCAGAAGATATCCACATACTTGTTAAAGTTCGTAAGCAGAATATACTGCCCGAAATCCTCAAGCGGATGGTGCGTGTAGCGTGGCAACCAGTTCTCCACGATTTCCTGTTTCGTCTTCATAAGCGTCTTTTTACCCTGCAAAAATAGATAAAAGGCACGACATGGGCAAAGAAAAGCGTAAGTTTTCGCTTCGTGAAGGACATTTACTGCATTGCCACCGCGCCATCGTCTGTCACCTCATGGGACTGTCCTCCGGCGAGCAGCAGCGGCACGCAGGCCTCCCTGCACCCGACAGTCGTGGCCGAATGTCCGTCGGCGTATATTCCCATAGACGCCTCGGTATGCGCCTTTTTATGTTGTAAAGCCGCACAAAAGAACGAGATGTGCCGAAATTGTACACTGCGAATTGTGAATTATGAATTATTGTTGTACCTTTGTCCTCGTTATGGAAACGATGCAAGCCCTCAACCTGCCGCCGGCAGACTTGAAGATCGTGCGCCGCGACGGACGGCTGACGGTCTTCGACCCTCTGCGCCGGCGCTATGTGACGCTGACACCCGAGGAGAGGGTGCGCCAGCACTTCGTGCGCTTCCTGCAGACACACAAGGGATTCCCGCCCGAGGTGATAGCCAACGAGGTGTCGCTCTCGCTGAACGGCACACAGAAGCGCTGCGACACAGTGGTCTATGGCCCCCATGCCGAACCGCTGATGATCGTGGAATACAAGGCACCCGAGGTGGAAATCACCCAGCGCACGTTCGACCAGATAAGCCGCTACAACATCCGCCTGCGGGTGGGATGGCTCGTGGTGAGCAACGGGCGGCAACACTTCTGCTGTCACATCGACTATACGACCTGCCAATACCATTTCCTGCCCGACATCCCTTCATACGACGAGATGCTGCAGGGGACATAAAAGAACGACCAATCGACATACACATTTTTCTATGAGACATCATCCACTCCCCCATTGGATTATGGCTATGACCTGCCTAACCCTCGCCATGCCCGCCACCCAATCGTGCAAGAGCCAGCACACCAGCATCACACAGATGAAGTGTGAGTACCAACAAAGCCCATTAGGAATCGACATGGAGCATCCGCGTTTCACATGGCAATATGCAGGCGACACCGCCTGGCATCAGGCTTCGTACCAGCTCCTGCTGACCGACGAGAGCCAACTGTCACGACACGGGAAGCACATCCGCCCCACCGAGGATGTGCCCGTCACGGTTTCTGCCCAGACGATGGCCGAATACGCTGGCCGGACACCTCTGCGCCCACACACCACCTATTACTGGCAGATCAAGGCCACCGATGCCGACGGGAAGCACGTCGTGTTCTCGCCCATAGCCACCTTCGAGACTGCGAAGCTCTCCACTGCCGACTGGAAAGCCAAATGGATCAGCGACGGACGCGAACGAACGGAGCACGTGGCGCCCCTGCTAAGGAAGGTCTTTGTTGCCAGGAAGGGAGTGCAGAAGGCACGCCTCTACCTCAGTGCCGCCGCCTACGCCAAGGTGGAAATCAACGGCCAACGTCCCGTCACGACCAGTCTGAATCCCGGTTACACCCACTACAATCGTCGCAACCTGTACAACGTCTATGACGTCACTCCACTGCTCCACGAAGGCCAGAATGTCATCACCGCCGTGCTGGGCAACGGCTTCTACAACGAGATAGACCGGCTGGGTGTATGGGACTTCGAAAAAGCCGACTGGCACGGACGCCCCCGCCTGCGTTGCGAGCTGCGGCTCACCTACCCCGACGGCGTGGAGACCATCGCGACAGACGAGACATGGCGCACCACAGACAGCCCCTGCCTGGTGAACGATATCTACTCGGGCGACACCTAT
>Ga0310695_10006937_pt1 | contig 18375 bp, 13 predicted proteins | sample RumenRJG_04DNA_FD_203882 | JGI IMG/M metagenome (GOLD analysis project Ga0310695, IMG submission 203882) | Bovine rumen microbial communities from Lethbridge, Alberta, Canada - RJG_04 (v2) (version 2) | ecosystem: Host-associated > Mammals > Digestive system > Stomach > Rumen | place: Canada...
TTCAGCACATCCGGATTGCTTTCCCACAGGATTTCCACTTTATCGTATCCGGCTTTTTGGATGTCCTGTGCCAGCCCGTTTAAACGGCTGTACGTCTTTTTGTAATAAGCAGAAGACTTGGCAAAATTCTCTGCCTTTTTAACAACGTGAAGCAGGTACACTTCCGTTTCCGGATCAAGGCAGACACTGTAAAACACATCCAATATACGGGGGGTAAGTTCCGACAGATCCAAGGCCAGCATTACTCTGGAAAACATTTGCAGATACTCCTTTATCAATATACATTCATCACTTTGCCCGGATTCAGGATATCAAGTGGATCCAAGGCTTTTTTTATGGCTTTCATCATAGCCAGTTCCACCGGGTCAGTGTATTTTTCCATCGCATAAACCTTCTTCGCGCCGATGCCGTGCTCGCCGGAAATGCGGCCGCCCAGACTGTACACATAAGAATACGCGGTTTCATGGAAAGCATGCTGCTGTTCCTCCCAGGCCTCATCGCTCATATCGCCTTTCATATGCTGGAAGTGCAGGTTGCCGTCGCCGGCATGGGCCAGACAGAACATAGTGAAATCGTATTTCTTCGCTTCTTCCGTCAGGCGTTTGATGCAATTGGCAATCTGATCCACCGGCACAACGAGATCATCCGACTGGGCAATCTTGCTCAGGGAACGAGTGGACTCCAGGCAGTTTCGGCGTACGGTCCAGACGCGGTCATCTGCTTCCAGCACGTCAATGGCGCCGGATTCTTCACAGATTTCCGCCAGTTTTTCCATTTTGGCATCCACTTCGTCTTCATTGAAGGTTTCCATGCTGACGATAAGGTAACACACGCCCTCATCACAATGAGGCAGTTTAATCTCACTGTATTCACAGGAGCTCTTCAGGAAGTTGCTGTCCATGAATTCCACACTGGTAGGTTCCAAACCGGCCTTTACCAGATTCGGCACCAGGGTGACGGCCTTATCCAGATCGTCATATACTGCAGCCACATCCACTTTATAGGGAGGCAGCGGCAACAGTTTCAGGGTTGCTTTGCAGATAATGCCCAACGTGCCTTCTGAACCCATGACCAGCTGTTCCAGGCAGTACCCGGTGCTGCACTTTTTCAGACGGGAGCCCAGCGTCGTAATTTCGCCGGTAGGCGTTACCACTTCTACGGAAAACACCTGATTCCTCGTAGTGCCATAACGTACTGCTTTGTTACCACCTGCGTTGGTAGCGATATTGCCGCCGATGAGGCAGCTTTCCGCGCTGCAGGGATCACCTGCGTACAGCAGCCCTTTTGCTTTAGCGGCCATCTGGATATCGATGGTACGCGAGCCGGCTTCGGCTACAGCATACATGGCGTCTTCGTTGATTTCAATAATCTTGTTCATTTTTTCCATGTTCAGCACGATACCGCCCAAAACGGGAATCGCTCCGTCGGAAACGCTGGTGCCGGCGCTGCGGGGAGTTACCGGTACAACAAACCTGTTGGCCAGTTTCATGACTGCCGCAACTTCTTCCGTGCTGTTGGCCCACACTACCACTTCCGGCAGGTGCATCAGGCGGGGGTCTGTCTCTTCGTCCGTTTTAAAACGGTCCAGAGTTTCCGCATCGGTCTTTACATTGGCTGCGCCAACGACCTTTTTCAACTCTTCCAGCAATTCCGGGGTAACAGGATTATACTTTGCCATACAAACTCTCCTTTGCCGGCGTTCCATTTCTCTGATTGCATCACAGGCAGGACGCCCAAAAAAATAATTGTTTTTAAATAAAATTAAATTTATACATTAAAAATCTTTCCGGGATTCAGGATATTTTTCGGATCTACAGCCCTTTTAATCATACGCATGTATTCCAGTTCGGCCGGTTCCGTGTATTCTTCCATATAATGCAGTTTCTTGGCACCAATGCCATGTTCACCGGATAATCTTCCGCCCAGACTGTAAACGTAGGGATAGGCTTCCCTGTGGAATTTCTCCACATTCTCGTTCCATTCTTCTTCCGTCAGATTTTTACGGCACATGCAGACGTGCAGGTTTCCGTCCCCGGCATGACCCAGCACCATGACTTCAAAGGGATAATGGTCCCCCATGGCTTTCACATGCTCTATAGTTTCCGCCACCTTATGTACCGGGACCACAAAATCATCTGTAATGGTCACATCGGACAGAATCCGCAAAGATTCCTGACAGCTGCGACGGAGAGTCCACAGCCGCTCGTCCGCTTCCAGTACTTCCAGAGCTCCGGCTTCCTCACAGAGTTCGCTCAGTTTCTCCAGTCCGGTGTCCAGCTGGTTTTCGTCAAATGTCTCTACCGTGACATAGACAAAGTTGGCAATATCCCGGTGAGGCACATTCGTCTCACAGAAGGTTGTGGTGCTGCGCACGAAACTGTTATCCATAAATTCGATGCTGGTGGGGTTCAGTCCCGCTTTAATGACCGCAGGCACCAGCCGGGCAGCTTTTTCCACACTGTCGAACATAGCCAGGACATCGAAACGGTACGGAGCCAGCGGCTGCAGTTTCAGGGTAACCTGAGTGATAATGCCCAAAGTTCCTTCCGATCCCATGATCAGTTGCTCCAGCGCATAGCCCGTAGTCTTTTTTTTCAGGCAGGCCCCGACATTCATGATTTCTCCGGCAGGGGTAACAACTTTCATGCCGTACACCTGATCCCTAGTTACGCCGTAGCGGATTGCCTTGATGCCGCCTGCATTGGTGGCCAGGTTGCCGCCAATCTGGCAGGTTTCCGCGCTGCTGGGGTCACCGGCATACACCAGATTATGCTCTTTAGCCGCAGCCTGACATTCTTTCACCAGGGCGCCGGCTTCTGCTACCATATACAGACCTTCTGTATTCACTTCCAAAATACGGTTCATCCGGCCCATCAGAAGAATAATTCCGCCGCAGACCGCAATAGCCCCGTCCGAAAGGCTTGTCCCGGCACTACGTACAGTAATGGGAATGTTTGCTTCATTGGCAAGCTTCACGATGGCCGCCACTTCTTCCGTTGAACCGGGAGCCACTACCGCTTCCGGTGTATGGAACTTGGCCGGATCCGTCTCTTCATCTGTTTTGTACTGATCCAGCGTGTCCGGATCCACATACACATGCTCTTTTCCTGCAATAGCCTGCAGGTCTGCAATAAATTTCTCGTCAACTTTGTTATACATACGTTTCCCCCTCAGATTCTTTCTTCAGAAGCACTGATTACCTGTATCCGGATGATGCAGAACATTAAGAAATGCTTTCTGAATAACGGAAAATATATCTTATACATTATAACATTTTTTCATTCCAATAACCATACGTAATGCAACAGTTTGCGTAAAGCCTCCGGGTATTCCTGCGTCAGGCTGTGCCGGTTGACCCGTTCCCCAATCTGATGCAAATCTTTACCCCAGGGACCAAACAAAAAGAACGGAATCTGCAGTCTCGCCAGCGCCTCCATATCAAACCGGTAATCCGTTCCCCACAACGGTGTATTAGCCTTATACGCAGGGCTTTGCGCATGATTGGAAAGCCCGCAGTAACTGCAGTCAGATACACCCGGAAAATAGTTTCTTATCACAACATCCTGCAAGGCTGACAAGGCTTTCTTATAAACTTCAAATCTTGCACTGTCTCTCATATCTTCACTGCGTACTGCCGGATAATACGGTGGGGCAAAGCCAAATAAGACCACAGGATGATCAAAGTTCAGAAAATCCAGGGTCTGCTGCATCAGCCACAGGGTAACTTCGGGAAATGTTTTGTGTTCCTTCTGCAACAGCACCTTTTTTTTCTGTTCCGTTTCCTGCCAGAATTCGTTAAAGCCGCTGTGCTGCTTTGCCTGTTGCCATAAAGTCACCCATGTCATCACTGTAACAGAATGGCCCGTGTCTGCCACGGCCCCTTTTATTTTTCCAAGGAAATATGCCATCACCTGGGCTGGGGTCTTCCGGAACGTAAGTACGTTGCAATACCCTGCCGCACGCTGCGGCAGCGAAAAATCATACCCTTCTTTCAAATCCCGGGTATACATCCACACCGGTGGCAGTGAAACTTCATTACCGCAGGTTTCCGCAAAGGTTTCATCGCCTTCTGTCGCCGCCACGATGCGGGACAGGATACCTACCGGATTGACACCTTCCCGGTAACTTCCCACCTGTACCAGTTTGCCCTGTACCAGAACAACAGGCAGCAACTTGCCGATACTGCCGGAATAAACAATTTGTGTCTTTCCCTCAGCCTGTCTCTGGCTGGGTTCCGAGCAAACTGCCAAACGATAGTCCAAATGGTACCGGTCCTTCAGTTGTTCCAGCAATGGCAGGGAACCCCGCATCCCAACAGAAAACGATTCTTCGTCGGGTACGGAAATAAACAGCAGCGCGCCCTGTCCTTCATTCGTTTCCCCTGCATTGTGCAACGCGGCTTCAGCCTGTTCTGTAAGCAACGCCATCTGCACTGCAGTTCCTCCCAGCATATCGCAGCATCCTCTGCCAAACAGCCACTCTCCGGAAAGCAGGTCCGTATAGGCTTCTGCAGAAAGTGTTTCTGCGTTCAAATGGGAGGCGATTTCCTCCAGATTAAAAGCCCAGGGAGCTGCCTCACCATAAACGTCTGCCGAAACTACGTCGTGGTGCCCCATGAAAACTACTGCTGGTAAGTTTTCCTTCTTCAATATTTCGCAAACTCCGGACGGTATCACCAATGCCCAGACAGCGCTGCGGTTCAATGCGTCCCCCGGAACCGGGAACGAACCGCATAATTCCGGATATTTCTTAAAATATGACTGCTCCCGGAAATAATCCAGCATCCATTGTTCCGCAGCAATCTCTTTTCCTGTATTGGTAACAGCCGCGCAAGCCATCAGGCCCTGTAAAATTTCAATAATTTTATCTTTCATAATCCCGAATCATCTCAGTCCCGTAACTTCACAACCGGTTGTTTCTCCCAGGGAAGATACTGGTACGTCGTGCAGAAAATCCAGGCTTTGTACTGTTCTTCCGCATCTTTTGTTCCCTTCGCCTTGTTCACGTCCCGGATGCCTGCCGCCGACAGCGGGAAATAGTTGTAGGCGTCCTCAAACAGGGCACAGGCTTCTGCCGTTTTTCCTTCTTTATGCTTCTGCTCCGCCAGAAAGCGCAGGCTGTAGAAAATATACGGATTTACCGTATCGTACAGCGGGTCGGGAATGATGGGCTGCGGAGCATGGGACTTCAGTTTTTCATTTTCCACCATCTCTTCCGCGTCAGTGACAGCTTGTTCCAATTTTCCGCTTTCCGCCAGAACGTTCAGCCGCCGGTACCAGATATCACCACGTGCTTCCGTATGAAAACGGTAAGGAAATTTCCGGCAGATTTTAAACGCCCTGTCCAGATACTGCAGAGATGCATCGCCGTTTTTTGTCAGCTTCCAGATGATTTCAGAAATATCACGCAGGCTCAGTACAAAATGCTCCGCTTCGCACATGCCCTGATCCGGATGATCGTCCAAATCAGGCTCTACATCGTTGATGAAGGTGCTTAACACCGTCAGAGCGCCTTCCACATCCTTAATGAAGTACAGCACCCGGCCTACAATGGCACGGCACAGCCAGTTATTCTTGTCACTGACAAATCCGGGGGGAACAGGCCATTCCCCGGTGGTACATTTTGTTACATACACTTTCCATTCCTGATCGTCAATCTCTCTCATAATGATTCCCCTTTGCTATATCTGCAATATTCTCATTGTTCAAATCGGTCTTATCCTGCCCATAATTATAACACGGAAACGAGTTAATAAAAATTTACACTCTTGTTTTTGGTTTAACCTTCCACATGGGATTTTATAAAATTATAATCTTCCCGCAGCCAGATACATAATCGCGCAATATGCTATGACGAAGAGACATTCTCCAACAGAGCCGGTCTTGAACAGGCGGGGAAACACAGTTGTCCGTTTTGTCGGATACAGAAACGGTACCGGGCCGCATATCGCGTCTTCCAGAATATGGAGTAACGCCCCGGCAAAAAACCAGAAAAAGAACAACCGCATCATCTGCACGATGCCCGCCTGCCACACCTGCATCCCCGTTACAGAAAGCACATCCGGCGTCCAGAAAAAGGCCAGGGCTGCAACATACAGCACAAACCAGTGAGAGTAGGAACGGTGAGAGGACTGCCAGAATAATCCTTCCGACCTGTCAGGAAACAGGCTGCCGAGCGTTGCGCTTCCGGCAATGAATACGTTATGTGTCGCCACAAACAACGTTGCGAATGTGACAATGCTATGTGATACACCGGTCAATGAGCATATCCCCCTGTTAAAAAAACATCAAACTTATGATAATAATTGAAACGCCTTGCAGATATTATATAAACAGGTTGCATACAAAAGGATGATGATAATTTTACGTATCAGCTGTTGCGGCATAAAGGCAAATGCCCAATGCCCCAAGGCGACACCGCAGGCAAGACCGGGCAACAGGAATAAAAACTCTCCAACTGCTTCACCAATGGGCACCCCTGTGACCCATAAAGCAACCAGCGAACCCAGGTTGCTGAAAAAGAAATATCCTATACAGGTAGCCCGGAATACATTCTGAGGCATCGATGTGTAGGCAAAATACAGCACAAGGGGTGGTCCTGCCATACCGGTCGTCATCGCCATGATACCCGCCAGCATACCTGTGAGAATTGTATTTTTCCTTGTTTCCTCAAAGCGTCTGCGTCTGAATTCCATGGTAACAAGGGTCAAAAGGACGGCAACACTGATTGCTGCCCTTAACCCGCCGCCCGGCAGCTGACGGAAAACCGTCACTCCCAGCGGGATGCCGGCCAGAGCACCGCAGAACAGCTCCGCTATCCGCTGCCAGTTTACCTGTTTCCAAAGCAGCAGGAGCTGCGCACAGTTTCCACAGCCCGCCAGGCAGAACATGATGATGATCGTGAGTTTCGGTTCGTAAAAAAACATCAGGAGCGGCGCAGCTACCATGACCAGACCGAAACCTGTAATCGATTGGAGAAAGGCCGCAAGGAATACACAAAAAAGCGGGCCTGCATGGGACTGCAGGCCGGAAACATACATCCCAAGATCCAACTCACGTTCTCCCCTCTTGCATTACAGCACAGATAAAACCAATTGCTGTTTATATTACACCATATCTTTCTTTAACTGTAATTATATCAATACATCGATTCTTCAGTCTGGTTTTATATATGTTTCTACAAATAAATATAAAAAACCTTTTCCAAATCAGTTAAAAAAAGCAGCGCGGTTTGCATCCGTTTTGCAAACCGCGCCTGTGTCCGTAACCACGTACGGAAATGCTGTTTTATACTATCAGTTGATTTTTATTGCAGTTTTTCCATCAGCATCTTGTTGACCATGCCCGGATTTGCTTTTCCCTGGGTAGCTTTCATGATTTGTCCTACCAGGAAACCGAGAGCCTTTTTCTTGCCGGCCTTGAAGTCCGCAATAGATTGGGGATTGGCAGCTATCACTTCATCTACCAGTTTGCCCAGTTCACCTGCATCGCTGACCTGTTCCAGACCCAGCTTCTTCACCAGTACCTGAGGTGCTTCATTTTCTTTCAGCATCTCCACAAAGACCTGCTTGGCCAGTTTGCTGGACAGCACACCTTTGTCAATCAGGTTAACCAGCTCACCAAGATGGTCCGGTGTTATCCTGAATTCCGGATCGTCGATTTCAATGCCTTCCGCGTTCAGGAAGCCGGCCACATCTCCGATCAGCCAGTTGGACAGGGCTTTCAGGTTCTTCGTGGCTTTGGTGCCTGCGTCAAAATAATCCGCCACTTTTTTGCTGGCTACGATGATATCCGCGTTATCTTCCGGAACATCTTCCGCCAGCAGTCGTTCCTTACGGGCAGAGGGCAGTTCCGGCAGGGTCGCTTTGATCTCGTCGATCCAGGCCTGATCCAGATTGACCGGAACCAGATCCGGTTCCGGGAAGTACCGGTAGTCGTGTGCTTCTTCCTTGGAACGCATAGACAGGGTCACGCCGTTGGCGTCATCCCAGGTACGGGTTTCCTGCACTACATGGCCGCCATCTTCCACTATTTCGATTTGGCGTTCCACTTCATACTCAATGGCCCGCTCCAGCGCACGGAAAGAGTTCAGGTTTTTGATCTCGGCGCGGGTACCGAATTCCGTAGCGCCTTCCGGCATAACGGAAATGTTGGCATCGCAGCGGAGACTGCCCTCCTGCATCTTGCAGTCGCAGACATCCGTGTATTCCAGAATGGCTTTCAGCTGTTCCATATACGCACGGGCTTCCGCCGCGCTGCGCATATCCGGCTCGGATACAATCTCAATCAGGGGCACACCGGCACGATTGTAGTCAACCGCAGAATAATCGGACGTGCTGATGGTCAGACCGCTGTGCACCAGCTTGCCGGCATCTTCTTCCATATGGATGCGGGTGATGCCGATGCGTTTTTTCTCACCGTTGACCCGGATATCGATATGCCCGCCCAGACAGATAGGTTCATCCCACTGGGAAATCTGATAATTTTTCGCCAGGTCGGGATAGAAGTAATTCTTGCGGTCCATCTTATTGAATTTCTGAATGTCACAGTTCAGAGCCAGGCCGGCACGGATTGCGAATTCAACGACCCGCTTGTTCAATACAGGCAGGGCGCCGGGCATACCCAGGCAGACCGGGCAGACGTGGGTATTGGGTTCCGCGCCGAATTCTGTGGAGCAGGAGCAGAACGCTTTGGTTTTTGTTTTTAACTCGGCATGAACTTCCAGACCGATAACAGTAATATAATTTTTCATTATTTGTTACCTCCCAAAGGCGCTACCGCTTTATGAAATTCCGTCGCCTGCTCAAAGGTGTAAGCAGCCCGCAGCAGGGTTTCTTCGTCCAGCGCCTTGCCGATCAGCTGCAGGCCTACCGGCATGCCGTCCGCAAAGCCGCAGGGAATGGAGATACCGGGCAGACCGGCCATGTTCACCGGAATCGTGGTTACGTCCAGCATGTAGATTGCCAGGGGATCCATCTTGCCGTCCAGCGGATACGCCACTACCGGAGACGTCGGGGTCAGAAGCACATCCACTTTCCGGAATACTTCGTCAAAGTCTTTGCGGATCAGGGTACGGACCTGCATAGCCTTTTTATAATACGCATCATAATAACCGGAACTCAGCACATACGTGCCCAGCATGATGCGGCGTTTTACTTCGCTGCCAAAGCCTTCCGTACGGCTCAGCTTTGTCATTTCCGGCGCGCTCTTGGCCTCTTTGTTACGATAGCCGTAGCGCACGCCGTCATAACGGGCCAGGTTGGCGGAAGCTTCCGCCGGAGCGATGATGTAATACGTAATTACGGCATATTCCGTATGGGGCAGGGAAACTTCCACGATTTCCGCACCCAGCTCTTTGTATTTTTCCACGGCCAGCATAATCTGCTCTTTGACTTTGGTATTAATGCCTTCTCCAAAGTATTCTTTCGGCAGGCCGACGCGCAGGCCTTTCACATCCTGCCGCAGTGCCTTGGTAAAGTCAGGCACATCCACCGGCAGAGAGGTAGAGTCATGGGCATCGACGCCGCAAATGGTGTTCAATACGATAGCCGCGTCGGTTACGTCACGGGTGATAGGCCCGATCTGATCCAGTGAAGAAGCAAATGCGACACAGCCGTAACGGGACACGCGCCCGTAAGTCGGTTTAATACCAACCACGCCGTTGAAGGATGCCGGCTGGCGGATGGATCCGCCGGTATCGGAACCCAGGGACCAGATGGCTTCACCGGCTGCAATCGCCGCCGCGCTGCCGCCGGAGGAACCGCCGGGCACGCAGTCCAGATTCCAGGCGTTATGCGTCTTTTTCATGTAAGAAGTTTCCGTGGTGGACCCCATGGCGAATTCGTCCATGTTGGTCTTGCCCAGGAAAATGGTTTCGTCCTTACGAAGATTTGCGATTACATGGGCGTCGTACACCGGAATGAAATTGTCCAGGATGTGGGACGAACAGGTAGTGCGCAGACCTTTGGTGCTGATATTATCTTTGATAGCGCCCGGAATACCGGCCAGCGGTTTGATGGTTTCGCCGGCTGCGATCATAGCGTCCACTTTGGCCGCCTGGGCCAGGGCGTTCTCTTTATCCAGCGTCACATAAGCGCCGATTTTTTCTTCCACCTCATCGATGCGGTCATAAACCGCTTTGGTCAGCTCAACGGAGCTGAGCTGTTTATTCTGCAGTTGTTCATGCAGTTCATGAACGGTGCTTTCGTATAACTTCACAGTCCTTGCCTCCCTTACTCGATTACACGCGGAACTTTGAATCCGTCATTATGTACCGCCGGCGCGTTTTTCAGCGCATCTTCATGAGCCACGCCTTCCTGCGGCACATCTTCCCGCAGCACATTGTACAGCGGCAGAATGCTGAAAGTGGGTTCGATACCGGTGGTATCCACCTTCTGCAGGATATCCGCATAATTGAGGATCTGGTTGAACTGCTCTGTGAACTTAGGCATTTCCGCCTCGGAAATCTCCAGGCGGGAAAGCGCCGCGATGTATTTCACATCTTTTTCCGTTACTTTCATTTTTTCACCATCCTGTTATTCATTAAGCTTTAAGGAAACGACCCTCCGGCAAACTACCAGCTGAATGCAATTATCCTGTGAATTGCATACCGAAGGCGAAGCAGTGTTTCCTTTTGCCTGAAAAAACGTACATAATATTATATCACAATTTATGTATATGGAAAAGACACTTACAAATATTATAACTTAACTTATTTCTTCAAGTCTTCAAATTTAGCCCCGGGATGTTCCGCTTCTGTCATCTTTCGGAGCTCTTCTTTCAGCACCGGATATTCTTTGCCTGTATCCTTATGGATCTCTGTTCCATCCGGGAAACGCAGGGTTCCGGTAATCTTACTCAGCCTGAGGCTCAGCTGCATCATCCTGTTTAAATGAAGCGTATCACTTTCCAATTGTCCGTTAAAACGCATCTCTGCCCCTGTCTGCCAGACAAACCGTTTTTCAGACTGACTTTTGTCCCCTTCTTCCCGTTTCTGCTGATAATTCTCCGCTGTGGCATGAACCTGATACCGGTCGGAATCCTCCGGTTCGATTTTGACCCGAAGGACTGACTTACCCATCCCCGGAATTTTAACGATACCAATCCAGTCCCCTGCAAAGGGGTCCCCTGTTATCGCTTTCAGAAACCCACAGCCGGCAACTACCAGTAAAACAATCAGACAGACAACTGTCCATTTACAAACCTTCTTCACAGCTATTTTTCCTCCCAGCCTGCGAACAGGTTTCCTTCTTCTGATGCCGGAGCGGCGTTTGCCCCTTCTGCAAATTCGTCAGAATATCCCGTACCGTTTCCCACCAGCCGCAGGAACTCCGCTTCATCAATCACCGTAACGCCTAACGTACGGGCTTTTTCCAGTTTGCTCCCTGCTTCGGCACCTGCAATAACATAATCTGTTTTTTTACTCACACTGCCGCTGACCTTAGCCCCGACATCCTGGGCCATAGTCTGGGCCGTAGCCCGGTCCAGCGTGCGCATGGTGCCGGTAAACACCAGCGTCTTTCCGTAAAAAGGATGGCTTTCATTAACAGCCTGGGTCTGCATCTCCATATTTAGCCCTGCTTTTTTCAGACGGTCAATCAATTCCCGGTTCAACGGATCGGCAAACCAGGTCACCACGCTTTCTGCAATGACGGAGCCAATATCCTTGACAGCGGCCAGTTCTTCTGAAGAGACCGCCATCAGCGTATCCATATTTTTATACTGCAGGGCCAGCAATCGTCCCCCTTTTGCGCCGATGTGACGGATCCCCAGCGCAAAAAGAAGTTTGTCCAGTCCCTGCCCTTTACTCTTTTCAATCGCTTTCAGCAAATTATCCGCTGATTTTTTCCCCATCCGTTCCAATGTCAGGAGCTGCTCTTCTTTCAGTTCGTACAAATCTGCCGGCGTTTTTACCAGTCCTGCATCCAAAAGCTGGTTGATCACCGCAGGGCCGCAGCCTTCAATATCCATGGCGTCCCGGGACGCAAAATGGATCAGACCTTCACGGCCAAGCGCCGGACAATGGGGGTTAGTACAGCGGTAAGCCGCTTCCCCTTCTTTGCGGGCAACCGCCCAACCACATTCCGGACATTCCTTGGGCATGACAAAAGGCACTGCTGATTCCGGCCGGAGTTCTTTTACAACGGAAAGCACCTCGGGGATGATTTCCGCCGCTTTGTTGATGATGACCGTATCGCCGATCCGGATATCCTTTTCCTGAATAAAATCTTCATTGTGAAGGGTAGCACGGCTTACGGTACTGCCGGATAACTTTACAGGGGTCAGCACTGCCGCCGGGGTCAGCACGCCCGTGCGCCCAACCTGGATCACAATATCTTCCAACTTCGTCCGGGCCTGTTCCGGCGGATACTTATAGGCTATGGCCCAGCGGGGATCCTTTCCCGTGGCGCCCAGCAGTTTCTGCTGCCATACTGCGTTGACCTTCGCTACCGCGCCGTCCGTATCATAAGCCAGTTCACGGCGGCGTTTGTCGTGTTCTTCGATAAAACGCAAAATATCTTCTTTCGTACGGGCCACACACCAGTGCTCCGGTGTGGTAAAACCGTACTTCTCCAAATTACGCAGACATTCTTCCTGGGTTTCCGGTTCCTCCGGTCCCTTCAGGTAATAGGCAAAAAAGCTGAGGGAACGCCGCGCCGTAACGGCGGGATCCAACTGCCGCAGACTGCCCGCCGCCGCATTCCGCGGATTGGCGAATTCCGCTTCCCCTGCTTCCACCCGTTCTTCGTTCAGGCGCAGGAATGCTTCCCGGGACATATATACCTCGCCCCGTACATCCAGCAATTCCGGCACTTCTTCCCCTGCAGGGATACGCAGGCGCTGGGGAATGCTTTTTATGGTACGAACATTTGTCGTTACGTTTTCGCCCACTTCCCCGTCGCCCCGGGTAGCAGCCCGTACCAGCCAGCCGTTTTCATAGATCAGACTGCAGGCCAGCCCGTCGATCTTCGGTTCCAGCACATAACTGACTTCGGTTCCGGCAGGCAGGGCGTTCCGTACCCGCTGGTCGAAATCCCCCATCTCCTCCGCGTTATACACATTGCCCAGACTCAGCATGGGCACCATATGTTTCACCTGGGTAAAGCCCGGCGCTACGTACCCGCCGGGACGCAGCGTGGGGGAATCCGGCGGCACTTCGTCCGGGTACAGCGCTTCGATGGAACGGAGCCGGTTGGTCAGCGCATCATATTCCGCGTCGCTGATCTCCGGCGCGTCCAGCACGTAGTACTGGTATTCATGATGCCGGATCTGCATACGCAGCCCATCCGCTTCCCGTAGCAGCGCTTCTTTGGTTTCGCCGTCTTTCAATACAGCAGCCTGGTACTGTACCGTTTCTTTTTCTTCCATAAAACTACCTCTCCACGTCAGTTAAAGTTTTTTCAGCATGGCGTATTTTGTCAGCAGGCTGCGGATTCCCCCACCGGCAAAGGCGACCTTTACTTCCTGCCCGTCCGGTGAGTTCTTCACACTGACAACGGTCCCCTCGCCCCATTTTTTATGGCTGACGCGGTCGCCGATCGCAAAGTCCGTTACATCATCCGCCGGTTTTTCCGGCACAAAATTTGTATGGACCTTACTGAACAGCCCGCTGGTCTTTTTGCTTTCTTCCTTAAACCGTTCGCTGAGGGATGCGCTCACCCGACTGTCGGGAACCGTTCGTTTGCCCCGGCCTCCGCCGATGATAGTGCCGCCTTCGTCGTCATATCCGCCGCGGTAATAAGTGCCCTGCCCATATCCGCTGCGTCTGTTCTGGCGATAACCACCGGAATCAACATTCGAACAGCCGCCCTGTCCGTAACCCCGGCCCTTATATCCTTCCGTATTTCGGTATCCCGCACTTGCCAGCGAAGGACGATGATACTCATGTACCAGCTTTTCCGGAATCTCTTCCAGAAAGCGTGAGGGCGCGGAAAAATTCGTCTGTCCGTAGATGGTGCGTGCCTTCGCGCCGGTCAGGTACAGTATCTGTTTGGCGCGTGTAATGCCCACATAACAAAGCCGCCGCTCCTCTTCCATCTGTTCGTCATCCATCAGGCTGCGGGAATGGGGGAAGAGCCCTTCCTCCATCCCGGCCAGGAAAACTACCGGAAACTCCAGTCCTTTGGCGGAATGGAGTGTCATCAACGTAAATTTATCGTTATCCAGCCGGGCATCGTCAATGTCGGAAACCAGCGCTACGTGCTCCAGGAAACGGGCCAGTGTTTTATCTTCTCCTTCATCCTTCAGAAAATCCCGGGCCACGCTAATCAGTTCCTTCAGGTTTTCCGCCCGGCTCTCGGACTGGGGCGTCCGCTCTGCATGCAGTTCTTCCAGATAACCTGTTTTGTGCATCACATCATCAATTAACTGTTCCACCGGAACCGTGTCCACCTCGGCCATCAGATCAAACAAAACGCCGCTCATTTCTTCCAGTTTGGCAATGAAGCGGGGGCTCAACCCCGGCACCGCCGCCGCGTTAGTAATTACCTCAAACAACGATATCCCCTGTGCGTTGGCGTAATCCTGCAGTTTATTGACCGTCGTCTGTCCGATGCCCCGTTTGGGTACATTAATAACACGCAGCAAGCTCAGCGTATCATAAGGATTGTACAGCAGCTTCAGGTAGGCCATTACGTCCCGGATCTCTTTCCGGTCGTAGAACTTCACGCCGCCTACCATACTGTAGCTGATTCCGCTTTTAATCAGCATTTCTTCAAACACACGGGACTGGGTGTTGGTACGGTACAATACAGCCATGTCGCCGTAGGAAAAACGGCCGCCGCGGATCAGCATTTGGGCCTGCTCCACCACAAACCTCGCCTCGTCCCGCTCGTCCATGGCGTTGTAATAGGTGATTGCCACACCTGCCGGGTTTTTCGTCCACAACTTTTTCGGCTTGCGCCCCGTATTGTTTTCAATTACTGCATTGGCCGCGTCCAGAATTACCGTAGTGGAACGGTAATTCTGTTCCAGCTTCAGCAGTTTCGCGTTGGGATAATCCTTTTCAAAGTCCAGGATGTTGCGGATGTCTGCGCCGCGCCAGCCGTAAATGCTCTGGTCCGCGTCGCCCACCACGCACAGATTCCCCTCATCTCCCGCCAGAAAGCGCGTCAGCAGGTACTGGGTCCGGTTGGTATCCTGGTACTCGTCGATCATGATATAGCTGAAACGCTGCTGATATTTTTCCCGCACTTCCGGAAACTCTGCCAGTATCTTTACCGTCAGCATCAGCAGGTCGTCAAAGTCCATGGCATTGTTGGTCAGCAGCCGTTGCTCGTATAATTCGTAAACCTCCGCTGCCTTCTGCTCAAAAAAATCTCCCGCCAGTTTTGCAAAAGCCGACGCATTCTGCATCTGGTTCTTGGCGTTGGAAATCGCATTCTGCAGGGCGGCAGGCGGAAACCGTTTTTCATCCAGGTTCATATCCTTCAGAATGGATTTTAATAAATTCTTCTGGTCTGCCGCATCGTAAATGGCGAAATTACTCTTATGGGTTCCCAGCACTTCAATCTCCCGTCGCAGGAAACGGGCGCAGAAAGCGTGGAATGTGTATAGCCACACGTCCTTCGCCGCAGGTCCCACCATGGCGTCCACCCGGTCACGCATCTCTTTGGCCGCTTTGTTAGTAAAAGTAATCGCCAAAATTCTATAGGGTGAAACACCAAGCTCCAGCAGGTGTGCAATCCGGCAGGTCAGCACCTTGGTCTTTCCACTGCCGGCCCCCGCCAGAATCAGCATGGGCCCGTTTATATGTTCCACCGCAGCCTGCTGCTGCGGATTCAGATTTGCAAGAGTATCCATCAGTCCTCCAAAAAATCTATGAAAAACAAAAGCCTGTGATTATTTATTCTTTAAAAATGCTCTTTCGATGCGGGTACAAAGCTTTATAAAGCAGTAACCCCAAAATGCCGCAGGATACCGTTTCCCCAATGCCGATGGTCCCCATCATCAGTGGGATTGGCAACGGCACGCCATAGGCATAACGAAGCACGAAGGGAACAATAAGCATATTTGCGACAATCGGAGGGATGACAGCCAGAACAGGATTTTTGCCCCGTAACATCCGGGTCCCCACTGCCCCGATCAGTGTGGCTAATGATCCGAATATTATGTCAGCAAGCACCGCGCCTCCTAAAATATTAGCAAGCAGGCACCCGACAGCAAGCCCCGGAACCGCTGCCGGAGTGAACATGGGCAATATCGTCAGGGATTCTGATATCCTGACCTGGATTTCCTTAAAGGAAAACGGCGCAAAAGCAACTGTCAGCACCACGTATGCCGCTGCGATCATCGCCCCTTGCGCAACTAAAAAAGAAGACGCCTTATGATTCATGGACAATCATGCTCCTTTAGCGTACTGTTTACCTGAATATACTCCGAACTTGCCGGGTGCTAAAACATTATACCATAAACATAACGCATACAGAATATAAAAAAGAGACAGAAGCCAAAGCCTCTGTCTCCTCATTGCACTTAATGAAAATTTGTCTGAATCGGAACTGGTCAGTCTTCCGCAGCAGCCTTAGCTGCTTCTTCCGCTTCCAGGATCGGCTGGAACCGTTCCACTTCAGCCTTCAGCACATCAGCCAGCAGGATCATGCTGATTAAGTTTGGTATCGCCATCAGGGCGTTGAAAATATCGGACAGGTTCCACACCAGTTCCAGGGTCTGGGTGGCGCCAACATAGGCGGTCAGGGAGAACAGCACCCGGTAGATGATATTTAACTTATGACTGCCTACCAGGTATTCGAATGCTTTTTCACCATGATATTCCCAGCCTAAAATCGTGGAGTACGCGAACAGCAGGATGCCGATGGAAACGATGTACGCGCCTGCCGGGCCTACGAACCGTTCAAACGCGGCGATGGTCAGGGCGATGCCTTTCAGCGGGGTACCGTCGGCAGCCGTGGCGCCCAGTACGCCGGAGGAAGCGATGACCAGACCGGTGATAGAGCAGACAACGATGGTATCAAAGAACGTACCGGTCATATTGATATAACCCTGACGGACCGGGTCATCCGTGTGAGCCGCCGCAGCGGTGATAGCCGCAGAACCCATACCGGCTTCGTTGGAGAAGCAGCCGCGGGCCACGCCGAAGCGGACCGCATTCATAACGCTGACGGTGATCGTACCCAGTACGCCGCCTCCTACTGCATCCGGACTGAATGCCATCATAAAAATCTGATACAGGCCGTGCGGAATTGCGGAGAGGTTCCCCAGGATGCCTGCCAGGCCGGCAACAACATACAGAACCGCCATGGAAGGAACCAGTACAGAGGATACTTTGGCAATCGTCTGAATGCCGCCCAGAATAATAATCAGGGACAGAATCGTCAGACCGACACCGGTTACTGCGATAGGAATTTCAAAAGTCTGCTCCAGGGCGGAAGAAATAGAGTTCGCCTGAGTCAGGTTGCCGATACCGAAGGACGCCAGCACAGTGAACAGCGCAAACAGGAAGCCTAATGCAGCCCCCAGGGATTTGTTCTTCAGCGCGTTCTTCATGGTGAACATAGGACCGCCGGCCATTTCACCTTTGGCGTTCACCTCACGATATTTAACCGCCAGCATACATTCCGCAAACTTACTGGTGAGACCGAAGCAGGCGGAGATCCACATCCAGACCAGGGCGCCGGGACCGCCGGAAAACATAGCCGTGGCCACGCCTACGATATTACCGGTACCGATGGTAGCTGCTAAAGCGGTCATCAGTGTCGAGAACGGGGAAACGTCGCCATGGCCGCGTTTCGTGGTACGGGCATCTTTGCCCAGCACGCTGCGCAACGCGTATGGCAGGTTCCGCCAGGTGCGGAAGTTCAGCTTAAAGGTCAGGTATATGCCGGTACCTACCAGCAGGGTCAGCATCGCAGGGCCCCACACAAAACTGTCAATATCATTGACAATGGCATTAATTTGTTCCATATTCATAATTCGTTCCTTCTTCCTTTTTATAATTACCGGAACCGCTTCCGGTCTTTGCCTGATCTCGTGCCGTGCTTACCGCGCGGTTACTGCTGTATTACCCTGTATCAACCCGGATCCTGAATTCCCCCATTTGGACCTCCCAATACTGAAAACGCAAATTAAAACCGGCCTCCGGAAATTCATTCCCTGCAGGCCGGTCAATATCATTGTATGTAACACTTTATATAACGTATTACTTCGCAAGCGGAATTACCGCCTGCTCCCGACCCTGTCCTTTTGCCTGAGAGATTGGGGCTGTGCCCTTGCACCTTCGGCTCTCAATTGAATGAGTATCTCCAGAGTTGTGTCCGCATGCGGTTTCGTGTTCACCGGAACGCCTGAGAGTGCTACTCCTTCGGCATGCCTGACCTTTTGGCCCTGCATTCTTCCGCATGTTTCATCCACCCGATAT
>Ga0310695_10006940_pt1 | contig 18368 bp, 15 predicted proteins | sample RumenRJG_04DNA_FD_203882 | JGI IMG/M metagenome (GOLD analysis project Ga0310695, IMG submission 203882) | Bovine rumen microbial communities from Lethbridge, Alberta, Canada - RJG_04 (v2) (version 2) | ecosystem: Host-associated > Mammals > Digestive system > Stomach > Rumen | place: Canada...
CTCCCGGCCCTCTGGCGGGAACGTATAGATGATGAGCGTCAGTCGATCCGCATACTTCGACCGTCGAAAGGATGCGCCCTTCAACTCCTCCAGCCGTTTCGTCTGCCATTCGCGCAACGTCATTTCAGCGCCGCCCTTTCCAACCGTTGTTCCGGGAAGTCCAGCCGGCACCGCGGCGATCTGGACACAGCGTGTTCATTTGCCTCCCGCCGCCGGGGTCGATGTGGCGCCGAGCGCGAAGCGGTTCTGGAACCGGACGAGGAGCGTCATCGGCACGAGCGCGAAAACGAGCGCCTTCACCCCCTCGACCAGCCGCACCTTCAGCGGCGGCCGCGTGCGCGTGAAGCCCCGCGTGTCGATCCCCGCCGCACGGCAGGCCGCGAGCCCGAACGTTTCCCAGTAGCCCTTGTGCACCGCGTCCACGAACGGAAACTCCTTCGCGCCCGTCACCAGAATGGGCCGCTCCGCCGTCAGCGGATCGAACGAGCCGCAGCGCTCGAACTCCCACGCCGACCGCTGCCGTTCCGCCAGGCGGCACAGATAATCGCGCCGCCAGAACCCCGCCTGCGTCGCGACGCAGTAGGCCGTCTGCGGCCGGTACCGGAACAGGTTGTCCTCCCCTTCCAGCCGCACGGCGCGCGCCCGCCCGACCGGCGGATTGGGAATGAGCCGCAAATTGCCGCCGCCCAGGCGCTTCAGGTCGTCCAGTCGCCGGGCGATCCGCGCCGTCTCGACCGTCTGCGTCAGGAAATAATCGTCCATCAGCAGCATCACGTACGGCGTTTCGACCTGCCGCAGCGCCGCGACCAGCATCCGGCACCAGGTCTCGCCCACGGGATTGGTCACGACGCGATCGAAGCAGAGCGGATCGGCCGGCGCGGTTTCGGTGACCAGCACGACCTCGAAGGGACAGTCCGGCCAGAACTTCCGCCACAGCGCGGCGAACGGCGGCAGCAGGTCCGCGTACCTGTCGCACGAACAGACCAGAACCGTGCAGTCGCCGTTGCGAGTCTTTTTTTCCGTCTGACGCATCGTGAAATCCCTATGTTCCTGCGACGAATGATACCATATCTCGGCGCGCCTTGTCAACCGCGCCGGCACGCCCCGGCACGCCAACATTTGCCATTGACTTTGGGGGGATAAAAGGATATACTTGCGCTTAACACTTGGAGAAGAATTCTATGTCAGAAAATCTACAGAGCCTGCTCGAGAAAATCAACCGCGAGGGCGTCGAAAAGGCGCAGTCCGAAGCCGCCCGGATCATTGCCGACGCCAAGGCCCAGGCCGCCGCGATCGTCAAGGACGCGAACGCGGCCGCCGCGAAGGCGAAGGCCGAGGCCGAGACGGCCGCCGCCGACTACGCCGCGCGGGCCGCCCAGACGGTCCAGCAGGCCGCGCGCGACACCGTGCTCGAGGTCCAGGGCGCCGTCACGCGCCTTCTGGAGCGCGTTCTCGCCCAGGATGTCGACAAGGCGCTCGCGGACGAAAAGACCGTTTCCGCGCTCGTCGCCGACGCCGTCAAGGCGGTCGCGGGTGAAGCGGAGGTGAGCCTTGCGAGCGACCGGCTCGTGGCCGCGCTCAGGGCGCAGCTCGCCGCGCGCGGCACCGTCCAGGTGACGCTCGACGAAGCGCTCGGCACGGGATTCTCCGTCAAGCTCGACGGCGGCCGCGTCGAACACGCCTTCACGGGCGACGTCATCGCGGCGGAGCTCGCCCGGCGTCTCCGTCCCGACCTCGCGAAGCTCGTCAAGTAAAGCCCGACGCGATGACGACCGATTACATCGTTTCCAGCCTGCCGGCCCTCGCGTTCGACCAGCCCGCGCCCCTGACGCAGGACGCGTTCGACGCGCTTGCCGGCACCGCCGCCGACGGGATTCTCCGTGCGCGCTGGCAGGACCTGGAGACGCAGCTCAGGAACGCGGTGGCCGAGGCGCGCGGCGGCGCGAAATGGAAGCGCGCGGCGGACGGCTGCAGCGTCTACTGGAAGAACCGCGTCCTCGCGGCGTTCCAGGAAAAGGACGTGGCCCGGCGCGACGCCCTTCTCGACAAGGTCTGGTGGGATGCGGCCGGCGAACTGACGCCGCCCGAAAGCCCGCTGGGCGCCGGCGCGCTCGCGACGTACGCGGTGCGCCTCAAGATCGCCTTGAAGCGAACGAAAATTTCAGCGGAAGCCGGCAACGCCGCTTTCGACAGACTGACAGCGGAGACGAAGATATGACGACAACGGGAAAGATTGTGACGGTGAACGGCAACATGATCACCGTCGCCTTTGACGGGGCGGTCGCCCAGAACGAGGTCGGCTACGCCGTGCTCGGCGGCAAGCGGCTGATGGCGGAGATCGTGCGCGTGCGCGGCCGCCGCTGCGACATGCAGGTGTTCGAGGCCACCACCGACCTGATGGTGGACGACACGGTGGAGTTCACGGGCGAACTGCTCGCAGCGGAACTCGGGCCCGGCATGCTGGCGCAGGTCTACGACGGCCTCCAGAACCCGCTTGCCGAGCTCGCAAAGGAAGCGGCGAAGATCTCGAAGGACGCGGGCTACTTCCTCCAGCGCGGCATGTACCTGCCGGGCCTCCCGCGCGACCGGAAGTGGGACTTCCACCCGACGGCGAAGGTGGGCGAGCGCGTCAGCGCGGGCGAGGCGGTCGGCTGGGTGTCGGAAGGCATCTTCGACAACAAGACGATGCCGGGCCACAAGATCATGGTTCCCTTCGCGCTCAAGGGCGTCTACACGATCAAGTCGCTCGCGCCGGCGGGCGACTACACGGTGACGGAGGACATCGCGACGCTGACGGACGCGAACGGCAACGACGTCAAGATGCAGATGATGCAGCGCTGGCCGGTCAAGGTGCCGATCAAGTGCTTCACGGAGCGCCTGGAGCCGACGGAAACGCTCGAGACGACCGTTCGCACGATCGACACCTTCTTCCCCGTAGCGGTGGGCGGCACCTACTGCATCCCCGGACCCTTCGGCGCGGGCAAGACGGTTCTCTCGCAGACGACGGCGCGCTACTCGAAGGTGGATATCGTCATCTCAGCCGCGTGCGGCGAGCGCGCGGGCGAGGTCGTGGAGACGCTGAAGGAGTTCCCCGAGATCACCGATCCGAAGACGGGCCAGTCGCTCATGAAGCGCACGATCATCATCTGCAACACGTCGTCGATGCCGGTCGCGAGCCGCGAGGCGTCGGTGTACACGGCGGTGACGCTCGCCGAATACTTCCGCCAGCAGGGCCTCAACGTGCTCGTCCTCGCGGACTCGACCTCGCGCTGGGCGCAGGCGATGCGCGAACTTTCGGGCCGACTGGAGGAGATCCCCGGCGAGGAGGCGTTCCCGGCGTACCTCGAAAGCCGCATCGCGGCGTTCTACGAGCGCGCGGGCCGCGTCCGCCTGAAAGACGGCTCGACGGGCTCGGTGACGATCGGCGGCACGGTCAGCCCGGCGGGCGGCAACTTCGACGAGCCCGTGACGCAGGCGACGCTGAAGGTCGTCGGCGGCTTCCACGGCCTCAGCCGCGCGCGTTCGGATGCGCGCCGCTATCCGGCGATCGACCCGCTCGACTCCTGGAGCCACTACAACAGCGTCATCGAGCAGGCGAAGGTCGAAAAGGCGCGCGCGATCCTGCGCAAGGGCAACGAGGTCGGCCAGATGATGAAGGTGGTCGGCGAGGAAGGCACGAGCCTGGCTGACTTCACGACCTACCTCAAGGCCGAGTTCCTCGACGCCGTCTATCTCCAGCAGAACGCGTTCTCGGAATCGGACGCGACGACGCCCGTCGAGCGCCAGAAGGTGATGTTCGACGTCGTGGAGAAGGCGCTGCTGACCGAGTATGCGATTTCGGAAAAGCCCGCGATGCGCAAGTTCTTCATGGACCTGCAGCAGACGTTCATCGACTGGAACGACAAGAAGTTCCGGTCCGACGAGTTCAACGCCATCCAGACAACGCTCGTGAAGAAGATCGAGGAGGCCGCCCATGTTTAACAATAAAGTCTACCACAAGATCGACGCCCTGTCGGGTTCGATCGCCACCCTGCGCGCCGAAGGCGTCAAGTACGGCGAGGTCGCGGAGGTCGAAAGCCGCGCCGGCACGTCGCTCGCGCAGGTCATCAAGCTCGACGGCCCGAACGTGACGCTCCAGATCTTCGCGGGCGCGCGCGGCGTCGACACGGCGGCGAAGGTCCGCTTCCTCGGCGAGACGATGAAGATCCCCTTCTCGAAAGATCTGCTCGGGCGCGCGTTCACGGGCGCGGGCGTGCCGCGCGACGGGGGCCCGGCCATCACCGAGAACCCCTCGCCGATCGGCCAGCCGTCGGTGAACCCGGCCCGGCGCATCATGCCGCACCGGATGGTGAAGACGAACATTCCGATGATCGACCTCTTCAACTCGCTCGTCGTCAGCCAGAAGCTGCCGATCTTCGCGCGGGCGGGCGAGCCGTACAACGAGCTCCTCGCGCGCATCGCGCTCCAGGCCGACTCGGACGTGATCATCATCGGCGGCATGGGCCTCAAGTACGACGAATACCTGAAGTTCCGCTCGACGCTCGACAAGTCGGGCGCGCTCGCCAAAACGGTCATGTTCGTCCACACGGCGGCGGACCCGACGGTGGAGTGCATGCTCGTGCCGGACGTCTCGCTCGCGGTCGCGGAGAAGTTCGCGCTGGAGGGCAAGGACGTGCTCGTGCTCCTGACGGACATGACGAGCTTCGCCGACGCGATGAAGGAGATCGCCATCACGATGGAGCAGATTCCGTCGAACCGCGGCTATCCCGGCGACCTCTACTCGCAGCTCGCCTCGCGCTATGAAAAGGCGGTCGACTTCGACGGCGCGGGCTCGATCACGATCCTGGCGGTGACGACGATGCCGGGCGACGACGTCACGCACCCCGTCCCCGACAACACCGGCTACATCACCGAGGGCCAGTTCTACCTGCGCAACGGGCGCATCGAGCCGTTCGGCTCGCTCTCGCGCCTCAAGCAGCAGGTCAACAAGGGCAACCCGAACGATCCCGACAACAAGACGCGCAAGGACCACCGCACCATCATGGACGCGATGATCAAGCTCTACGCGCAGTACAAGGAGACGATCGAGAAGCAGTCGATGGGCTTCCGGATGAGCGACTGGGATCAGAAGCTGCTGAAGTACGGCGCGCTCTTCGAGAAGGAGATGATGGACCTGTCGGTCAACATCGACCTCATCGATGCGCTCGACCTCGGCTGGAAGATTCTCGCGGAATGCTTCGACCGCGGCGAAGTCGGCATCCCGTCGAAGATGACAGACGAATTCTGGCCGAAGAACTAGTGGCAAAGAAACGCACCAGACCCAACCTGAGATCGTGGCTCGTCATCGCGCTGGTGGCGTGCGCGTTCGTTGCGTTGAACCGCGCCGCGCCCCTGCCGTCGCGTGTCAGGGAACTGACGCGCCTGGAGTTCGACGCCGCGCTCGCCGAGGGGCGCGTCGTGCAGCCGGTCCTGCGCGTCATCGACCGCGAGGAAGGCTCGACGCGGCTCGTCGGCGAGCTGACGACCGGCGAGAAGACGGCGGACGGCAAGGAGGCGACGGCCGAGTTCATCGTGCCGCTCGTCCCCGGCGAGAACGAGGAGCTGATGGCGACGCTGCATACGCGCGGCATCCCCGTGAAGGTCGTCGAGAAGCGCGCGGCGCTCTCGCCCTTCATGGTGCAGCTCCTTTTCTTCCTCCTGATGATCGGCGCGTTCTACTGGCTCTTCGCACGCCGGATGGGCGGCGACGGCGGCCCCTTCGGCTTCGGCAAGTCGCGCGCCAAGGTCCTGAACGGCAAGGAGGACAAGAAGAAAGTCACCTTCGCGGACGTCGCGGGCATCGACGAGGCGCGCGAGGAGGTGCAGGAGATCGTCGAGTTCCTGAAGAAGCCCGACGACTTCCGCAAGCTCGGCGGCCGCATCCCCAAGGGCGTGCTCCTCGTCGGGCCGCCCGGCACGGGCAAGACGCTGCTCGCCAAGGCCATCGCGGGCGAGGCGCAGGTCCCCTTCTTCGCGATCTCCGGCAGCGACTTCGAGGAGATGTTCGTCGGCGTGGGCGCGAGCCGCATGCGCGACATGTTCGCCGAGGCGAAGAAGCGCGCGCCGTGCATCGTCTTCATCGACGAGATCGACTCCATCGGCCAGAAGCGCACGGGCGCGGGCGCGCTCGGCGGCAGCCACGCCTACGAGCAGACGCTCAACACGATGCTCGTGGAGATGGACGGCTTCGAGCCGAACGAAGGCGTGATCGTCATCGCGGCGACGAACCGGCCCGACACGCTCGATTCGGCGCTCCTGCGGCCCGGCCGCTTCGACCGCCAGGTGAACGTGGAGCTGCCGACGCTCAAGGGCCGCACCGAAATCCTCAACCTGCACGGCAAGCGGATCAAATTCGCGCCGGACGCCGACCTCTCGCGCGTCGCGCGCGGCACGCCGGGCTTCTCGGGCGCGGATCTCGCGAACCTGCTCAACGAGGCGGCGCTGCTTGCGACGCGCAAGAAGCTTGACGGCGTCGACATGGAGACCTTGGAGGAGGCGCGCGACAAGGTGCTCTGGGGCCGCGAGCGCAAATCGGCCGGCTACTCCCGCCGCGACCGCGAGATCACGGCCTGGCACGAGTCGGGCCACGCGCTCCTGCAGCTGCTCGTCAAGAACGCCGATCCGCTCCACAAGGTGACGATCATCCCGCGCGGCCGCGCGCTCGGCGCGACGATGGCGCTGCCGGAGCACGACGTCCTCAACCACACGCAGTCGTATTTCCTCTCGGAGCTCGTCATCCTCTGCGGCGGACGGATCGCCGAGAAGATGTTCACGGGGGAGCTGTCGACCGGCGCGGCGCAGGACATCCGCCAGGCGACGGAGATCGCGCGCCAGATGGTCTGCACCTACGGCATGAGCGAGACGTTCGGCTTCCAGGCGTTCCGCGAGCCCAATTCGTTTTCCGCGGCGGAACTGCCGCCCGCGTTCAGCGAAGAGACGTCGCGCGCCATCGACGCGGAAGTCTCGCAGCTGATCGCCCGCGCCTACGCCGAGGCGGAAAAGCTCCTGAACGACAACAAGGACAAGCTGTCCAAACTGGCCCATGCGCTCCTTGAGAAGGAGACGATGGACGGCAAGGATGTCGAAGACCTCTTGAAGGAAGACGACTCCACCCCGCAGGAAACGGAGGCGGCTGAATGACATCGGCCTCGGCCATCGTCCAGATCGCGATTCTCTACCTGACCATCTACGCGATCCTGAAGCGGGCGCGCGGCTCGCGTTTCGGCCAGGCGCTCGCGGGCGTCGGGATGCTCGCGGCGGCGATGTTCGCTTTCGCCTATCTTTTCCACTTCGACGTCCTCACGCGGATCGTCCAGTTCCTGCTCCTTTACCTCGCCGTCTCGACGGTCGTCATCTTCCAGCCGGAAATCCGCCGCGCGCTGATGGCGTTCGGCGCCTTCGGCTTCGTGCCGAAGACGAACCGCCATGCCGACGGCGCGGCGACGCCGGAGATCGTCATCGATACGCTCCTCGACCTCGCCAAGGACCGGATGGGCGCGCTTATCGCGCTCGAGCGCGGCATTTCGCTCAGAAGCTACGAGGATACGGGCGTGGCGACGGACGCGCTCTTCACGCGCGAGCTCGTGCGGTCGATCTTCACGCCGCCGCTGCCGCTCCACGACGGCGGCGTGGTCCTGCGCGACGGATTCCTCTCCTCGGCGCACTGCATCTTCCCCGTCTCGAACAACCCGGAACTGATCGCGAGCGGCATGCGCCATCGCGCGGCGGTGGGACTGTCGGAGGAAACGGATGCGCTCGTGGTCGTCGTCTCGGAGGAGCGCGGCACGATCTCGGTCGCGCACAACGGCCACCTGTACAGCTACGAACGCGAAAGTGCGCGTGAACCCGTGCTGCGGTGGCTCACCAAGGCCATGCCGCAGGGCCCCGAGCACCGCGGATTCATTCCGTCGGTGCTCGTGCCGGTCCAGCAGTTTTTCATGCGGCAGCGCCGGACCGGCCAATAAGGCTTACATCTTCCACTCTTCCAGGCGGGTCTTCTGCTCGACCGGCTGGGCGTAGACGTTCGTTTCGTCCGGCTCTTCCTTCTTCGGCTCGAGCGCATGCTCGAACTTCGGAAGCTCCCGGACGGGCGCATCCTCGCGGATGACCGCCGCCTTGCCCTTCGCGTCCGCCGCATTGGCGTTCGCGAGGCCCGTGCCGCCGGTCATCGCCGCGGCCGCCGAAATCTCCTCCTCGGTCACCGCCTCGCGCGCGTCGACCGCCGCCTTTGCGTCCGCGTCGACCTCGCCGAGCTTCGTGTGGCGCGGCGGGATGGGCTTCAGGAGCGGATCGTCGTCGCCGATCACCGTGCACTTCAAGGGCTCCTTGATGTACTCTTCGATCTCAGGAATCGCGAACGATTCGTCCTGGTCGGCGAAGCTGATCGCGATGCCCGTCGAGCCCGCGCGGCCCGTGCGGCCGATGCGGTGGACGTAATCCTCGGCCTCGTAGGGGAAGTCGAAGTTGATGACGTACTCAAGGCCCTTGATGTCGATGCCGCGGCCCGCGACGTCGGTCGCGACCACGATCTTCACCTCGCCGTCGCGCAGCGAATCGAGCACCTGGAGGCGCTTCGACTGCGCGATGTCGCCCGAGAGCATCTCCACCGAGACGCCGCGCACCTTCAGCGACTCGTAGACGTCGCTCGTCGTGTTCTTGCGGTTGCAGAAGACGATGGCGCGCGCCTCCGGGTGGAGCGCGATGTGGTTGAAGAGCACCTTGAACTTGTCCTCGCTGCGGATGACGTAGACGACCTGGCGGACGGTGTCGGTCGCGTTCGTCTCGCTCTCGACCTCCGCCTTGTACGGCTCCTCCATCCAGTTGAGCGCGAGCTTCATCACCGAATCGTTGAGCGTCGCCGAATAGAGCATCGTCGTGCGCTTGTCCTTCGGCGGAAGGCGTTGCATGATGCGGCTGACGTCGGGAATGAAGCCCATGTCGAGCATCCGGTCCGCCTCGTCGATGACGAGCGTATCGACGTGGCTCAGGTCCACGACGCGGCCCTTCGTGAAGTCCAGGAGGCGGCCCGGCGTCGCGACCATCAGGTCCACCGGCTCGCGCAGCACTTCCTCGCGCTGGCGGTCGTAGTCCATGCCGCCGTAGATGGCGAGCGACCGGAGCCCCGTGTAGCGGCCGATCGCGTCGGCGTCCTTGCAGATCTGGATGACGAGTTCGCGCGTCGGCGCGATGACGAGCGCGCGCGGCGCGCCGCCGACCTTGGCGCGGTTCTCGGGCGTGCGCAGGTAGCGCGTCAGGATCGCCACGAGGAACGCGGCCGTCTTGCCGCTGCCCGTCTGGGCCTTGCCCGCGATGTTCTTGCCCGCCAGCGCCTGTTCGAGCGACAGCGCCTGGATCTCGGTGCAGTACTTGAAGCCCAGGTCGGCGATGCCGTGCATCACCTCGCTCGGGAGATCGAAATCGTGAAACCGCTTCTTGCCTTCCATGGGCTCGACCGCGAACGAGGCGGGATCCCACTGCGAATGCAGCCAGCGCCGGCGCGAAAGCTCCGCGTGCGAAATCTCGCCGCCCGGACGCATCTGGTCCGCCGCCGTGTTGGAGCCGGGGACGCGGCCCTTGCGCCCGCCGCCGCGACGGCCGTTCTTGCGCCCGCCGTCACCGCGCTCGCCGCGGTCCGTGCGCTCGCCGCGCGGCTTCTGCTGACCGTTGCCGCCTTTCGGCTGCTGCGGCTGGCCATTGCCCTTCGGCGACTGACCGTTGCTGCCGCCCTTCGGCTGCTGCTGTCCGCCGTTCTTCTGCTTCTTCTGCTGGTTCGGCTGCTGCCCGTCCTTCGGCTGACCGCCGGTCGAACCGCCGCCGTTGCGGCCCTTTCCGCCGCGCTTCCCGCGCCGGCGCCGGCCGCCTTCGTTTCCCTGCCGCGGCTGCTCCGGCGCCTTCTTGCCGGAGAGTGCGGCCACCATCTTCTTGAGAAATCCAAATGCCATGTTGATCTGTATCCTTGTTCCAATGCCAAAGTGCCTTGCGCCCGCAATCGACGGACACAAGGCACTTTCGGGAGTCTCGGGCGATTAACGCTTCGAGAACTGGAAGCGCTTGCGCGCGCCGGGCTGACCGGGTTTCTTGCGCTCCTTCATGCGGCTGTCACGTGTCATGCAGCCGGCCTTCTTGAGCGCCGCACGGGTCGTCTCGTCCGCCGCGACGATCGCGCGGGCGAGGCCGTGGCGGATCGCGCCCGCCTGACCGGAGATGCCGCCGCCCTTCGCGTACACGACGACATCGACCTTGCTGAGGTCATAGCCCGAGATCGCGACGGGCTGCTTGAGGTAGTCGCGGAGCGCCTCGCTCGGGAGGTACTCTTCGAGCGTCACCTTGTTGACCAGCCACTTGCCGGTGCCGGGAACGAGATTGACGCGCGCGGTCGCGGTTTTGCGACGGCCGGTGCCGGCGGAAATTGCCTTGTTCGTAGCCATTGTCCTGAATCTCCTTTTCCTTAGAGCTTGATTTCGACCGGCTTCTGCGCGGCGTGGGTGTGTTCGGCGCCCGCGAAGACTTTCAGGCGCGTCATCATCTTGCGCGCGATGTTGTTCTTCGGGAGCATGCCCCAGACGGCTTCCTTGATCATGCGGTCGGGATGCTGCGCGCGCATCGTCGCGGCGCTGAACCGCTTCAGGCCGTTCCGGTAGCCGGAGTAGCGCTGGTATTCCTTCTGCTCTTCCTTCTTGCCCGTGAGCTTGACGAGCGCGGCGTTCGTGACGATCACGAACGCGCCCGCGTCGACGGACGGATCGAAGGTCGGGAGATCCTTCGCACGGAGTTTGTTGGCGACGGTGACGGCGAGGCGGCCGAGCGGCTGATCCTTCGCGTCGATGAGGAACCACGCGCGATTGTCGCCGGGGTTCGGAGCACGGTAGCTCTTCTGCATCTTTCTGTTCTTCTTTCTATCTCGCGGATTTGTGCCGTTTTTCAGGTTTTGTCCGCAACTTCGGCCCGGACACCCTTGCCCGCGCCGCGAGACCGACTTTGACCCCGATCTCAAAATTAGGTGTAGTATATCATATCCGCCGCGCGAATGCAAGGCCCCCGGTGCGCTAGCGCTTTTCGCCGGCGGCGCGCGCAGCCGCCTTCTTGACCTCGGCCGCCAGCGCCGCGTTCACGCCCGCCGCCGCCGCGATGGCCGCGACCTCCGCGCGCGCGATGCCGTAGATGGAGCGGAACGTCTTCAGCAGCTTCACCTTCTTCGCCTCGCCGATCCCCGGCACCGCGTCGAGCGCCGATTCGCGGATCGTCCGCTCTCGCAGCTTGCGGTGGTACGTGATCGCGAAGCGGTGCGCCTCGTCCCGGAGGCGCGTGATGACCATCAGCGCCTGCGAGTCGCGCGGCAGCCACACGTCGGGCCGGCCGTCGTCGAGCACGATCAGCTCCTGCTGCTTGGCAAGGCCGACGGTCGGGATGTCGCCGACGCCCAGCTCCGCGAACAGCGCGCGCGCGGCCCGCAGCTGCGTGATGCCGCCGTCGCAGATGTAGAGGTCGGCGCGCGGCGACGTCTTCAGGAGCGTCGATTCGGGCCCGTAGCGCCGCCGCACGACCTCGGCCATCGCGCGCGGATCGTCCGCGCCGACGAACGACCTGATCTTGAAGTGGCGGTACCAGCGCCCGTCGGGCAGCCCGTCGCGCGCGACGACGAGCGAGGCGACGTTGTGCGTGCCGAAGAGGTTCGAGATGTCCACGCACTCGATGATGTGCGGCGGCGCGGCGAGGCCGATCGCGTCCGCAAGCTCCTGAATGCCCTTCAGGGCGTTCTCCTTCGCGAGCTCCGGCGAGCGGCGCACGAAATGCGCCTTCGTCATCTCCCTGAGCGCGAAGAGCGTGTCCCGGAGCCGCGCCGCCGTCTCAAAGTCGCCCTTCGCCGCGGCCGCGCGCATCTTCTCCTCGACCTCGCCGAACACCTCCGGCCGCCGCCCTTCCAGGAACGCGCACGCCTCCTCGAACCGCGCGCGGTACGCGTCGCGCGTCACCTTGCCGAGGCACGGCGCGGCGCACGTGCGGATCACGTCGGCCAGGCAGTGGCGGTGCGTCTCCGCGTCGGGCGCGAGCGCGTCGCACTCGCGGATGCCGTAGCGCTTCTCGACGAAATCCTTCGCCGCGCGCACGACGGGCGCGGACGGGAACGGCCCGAAGTAGCGCGCGCCGTCGCCGCGCACGATGCGCACGCAGGTGAAGCGCGGCCAGTCGGCCTCGGGATCGGCCCGGAGCGCAAGGTAGCGCTTGTCGTCGCGCATGAGGATGTTGAAGTGCGGCTTGTACTTCTTGATGAGCGACGCTTCCGTCAGAAGCGACTCCGCCTCGTTGCGCACGGTCATGAACTCGAAGTCGTAGACCGTCTCGACCATCGAGCGCACCTTCGGCGCGTGCTTCGCGCCCGCGCGGAAGTAGCTCGACACGCGCCGGCGCAGGTTCTTCGCCTTGCCGACGTAGATGATGACGCCCCGGCGATCTCGCATGAGATAACAGCCGGGGCGGTTCGGAACGGTCTTGAGCCGCTCTCGAATCAGGTCGGTCACGCCTGCGTGCCGCCCGTCGCGACGGGATCGTCCTGCGCGCCTTCCTTGAGTCCCTTCTGGAACTCGCCCTTCGCCTTGCCGAGCGAACGGGCGAGGTCGGGGATCTTCTTGGCGCCGAAGAGCACCACGAAGAGAACGACGATGAGAACGACCTCCCAGGGTCCGGGCATTCCAAACGCAATCATCATGCTAACCTCCTTTTGTCCTTCTGCTTACTTGCGCAGCGCCGCCTGGGCCGCCGCGAGACGCGCGATCGGCACGCGGTAGGGCGAGCAGCTGACGTAGTTGAGACCGATCTTGTGGCAGAACTCGACGGACGACGGATCGCCGCCGTGCTCGCCGCAGATGCCGCAGTGGAGCTTCGGGCGCGTCGCCTTGCCGTCCGCGACCGCCATCTGCATGAGCTTGCCGACGCCGTTCTGGTCGAGCTTCGCGAACGGATCGTTCTCGTAGATCTTGTGGTCGTAGTAGGCGCCGAGGAACTTGCCCGCGTCGTCGCGCGAGAAGCCGAACGTCATCTGCGTGAGGTCGTTCGTGCCGAAGCAGAAGAACTCCGCCTCCTCCGCGATCTCGCCCGCCGTCAGCGCGGCGCGCGGAATCTCGATCATCGTGCCGACCTCGTAGTTGAGCTTGATCGCGGCGGCCTGGATCTCCTCGTTCGCGACGCGTACGACGATGTCCTTGACGAACTTGAACTCCTTCATGTCGCCCGTGAGCGGGATCATGATCTCCGGCTTCACCGTCCAGCCCTTGTGCTTGCGCTGGATGTTGATGGCCGCGCGGATGATCGCCTTCGTCTGCATGACCGCGATCTCCGGATAGGTGACCGTCAGGCGGCAGCCGCGGTGGCCCATCATCGGGTTGAACTCGTGGAGCGAGTCGATGATCTCCTTGATGCGGCTGATCGGCTTGTGCGTCTCCTTCGCGAGAAGCGCGATCTCGTCCTCGGTGTGCGGCACGAACTCGTGCAGCGGCGGGTCGAGGAAGCGGATCGTGACGGGCTGGCCGTCAAGCGCCTCGAAGAGCTGCTCGAAGTCGTCCTGCTGGTACGGCAGGATCTTCGCGAGCGCGATCTCGCGCTCCTCGACCGTGTCGGCGCAGATCATCTGGCGGAACGGCAGGATGCGGCTCTGCGAGAAGAACATGTGCTCCGTGCGGCAGAGGCCAATTCCCTCCGCGCCGAGCTCGCGCGCCTTCTTCGCGTCACGCGGCGTGTCGGCGTTGGTGCGCACTTTCAGGCGGCGGAACTTGTCAGCCCACATCATGATGCGGCCGAACTCGCCCGCGATCGTCGCGTCGACCGTCGGCACGACGCCGTCGTAGATGTTGCCCGTGCCGCCGTCGATGGAGAGCCAGTCGCCCTCCTTGAAGACCTTGCCGCCGAGGGTGAAGGTCTTCTTCTCCTCGTCCATGACGATCTCCTGGCAGCCCGAGACGCAGCACTCGCCCATGCCGCGCGCGACGACCGCCGCGTGGGAGGTCATGCCGCCGCGGACCGTGAGGATGCCCTCGGCCGCCTTCATGCCCTCGATGTCCTCGGGGCTCGTCTCCAGGCGCACGAGCACGACCTTCTCGCCGCGCGCCTTCCACGCCTTCGCGTCCTCGGCGCAGAAGACGATACGGCCGCACGCCGCGCCCGGGCTGGCCGCGAGGCCGCGGCCCATGACCTTGGCCTTCTTGAGCGCGACCGTGTCGAACTGCGGGTGGAGGAGCGTGTCGAGGTTGCGCGGGTCGATCATGAGAACGGCCTCCTCCTCGGTGCGCATGCCCTCGTCCACGAGATCGCACGCGATCTTCAGCGCGGCCTTCGCCGTGCGCTTGCCGTTGCGCGTCTGGAGCATGAAGAGCTTCTTGTTCTCAATCGTGAACTCCATGTCCTGCATGTCGCGGTAGTGGCCCTCGAGCGTCGCGCAGATCTTCTGGAACTGCGCGAACACGTCCGGCATCACCTCGGCCATCTTCGCGATCGGCATCGGGGTGCGCACGCCGGCGACCACGTCCTCGCCCTGCGCGTTCATGAGGAACTCGCCCATCAGCTTCTTCTCGCCGGTCGCCGGGTCGCGCGTGAAGGCGACGCCCGTGCCCGACTCGTCGTTCAGGTTGCCGAACGCCATCATCTGGACGTTCACGGCCGTGCCCCACGAATACGGGATGTCGTTGTCACGGCGGTAGACGTTCGCGCGCGGGTTGTCCCAGCTGCGGAAGACGGCCTTGATCGCCTCGAAGAGCTGCTCCTTCGCGTCCGTCGGGAAGTCCTTGCCGATCTTCGCCTTGTACTCGGCCTTGAACTGGCCGGCGAGCGTCTTGAGGTCGTCGGCGGTGAGCTCCACGTCGAGCTTGACGCCCTTCTTCGCCTTCATCTCGTCGATGAGCTTCTCGAAATACTTCTTGCCGACCTCCATGACGACGTCGGAGAACATCTGGATGAAGCGGCGGTAGCAGTCCCACGCCCAGCGCGGGTTCTTCGTCTGCGCCGCGAGCGATTCGACGACCGTCTCGTTGAGGCCGAGGTTGAGGATCGTGTCCATCATGCCCGGCATGGACGCGCGCGCGCCGGAGCGCACCGAAACCAGGAGCGGATTCTTCGCGTCGCCGAACTTCTTGCCGGCCGACTTCTCGAGCTTGTCGATGTACTCCATGACCTGCGCCATGATGTCCTCGCCGATGACCTTGCCGTCGTCGTAGTAGCGCGTGCACGCCTCGGTTGAGATCGTGAAGCCCTGCGGCACGGGAAGTCCGAGGCCCGCCATCTCCGCGAGGTTCGCGCCCTTGCCGCCCAGCAGTTCGCGCATGTTGGCGTTGCCTTCGGTCTGCCCGGCGCCGAAGAAGTACACATACTTTTTCTGTTCGCTCATAGTCGTTTTTCTTTTTCTGGTTTTTCTGTTTCTTTTTTCTCTTTAATTTGGCGTATAGTTTATCACATTTCGCCGCGTCCGTGTGAAAAGAATCACGTCGCCGGCTCGTACGGGCGCACACGCAGCGTCGCGCCGAGCGCGCGGCAGATCGCCCGGCAGCGTTCCTGCTTCGCCGCGTCCGTGACCGGCTCGCCCACGACCGTCATCACGACCTCCACCCCCGCGCGCACCGCATCCGCCGCGAAGCGCTGGAGCGCGCCGTACGCCGCCGCGCCGAACGTCGGGCGGCAGACGGCGAGATACTCGTCGGGATCGTCCGTGTTGAGCGAGATGGAGAGGCAATCGACCGTACCGGCGAAATCCGCCGCCGTCGGCCGTCCGTTGATCAAATCCGAGAGGCCGTTCGTGTTGACGCGCACGCGCACGCCCGGGTGCGCCGCCTTCAGGTGCGCCGCCGCCGCCAGGAGGGTGTCCAGCCGCTCGGTCGGCTCGCCGTAGCCGCAGAAGACGCATTCGCGGAACGTCGTCCAGTCCCACGTCTCGAGCGACGCGATCACTTCCGCGAGCGTCGGCTCGCGCGCGAGCCAGAGCGGATCGGAGCCGTACACGCCCGCGCCGTTGTTCCGCAGGCAGAAGGTGCACGCGCACGGGCAGCGGTTCGTCAGATTGACATAGACCGCCGACTTGACCTGATACGTAATCGTCATATTCATTGTTTAGGCGCGTAGTATATCATATCTGCCCGCGCTCCGTACGCCGCCCCCATTCTCTGCTCACTCCGCCACGATTGGCGCATCGCTCACCCAAACCTTGTAGAAGCCCTGCGCGCCCGTCTGCTTCGGCACGGCCCTTATCCCTACTTTTATCCCTACTCTTAACCCCACTTTCTTCCCCTACCTCATATGCTTCACCCTTGGCCTTCAGTGTCCACGGCACACTTGCGGAATTCGCCCGGACGCTCAACAAGCCCCTTCGTCATCAACGCGTGCGCCTTTAAGAGATCCTTAACCGAATACGCATTGAACGACTCGATCTTCGCATAGGCGCGATGGGCTTCAAATTATATCACACAAGCCACACCCAGCGCCCGCTCGGTCGCCACCATCGCCCCAAAGCCGCTTGCAATTTTTCTCCAGGCGCCACCAACTTCACAACCCCGCCCGTTTGATTTTTCTTACGCATATCTGTGCCAATCGTCACTTTCTATTTCCTCCACTATATATCATTCGACTTGACGCCAGCACGACCGACTTCCCCGCCCCAGCCTCGCCCGACACATAGAAATTCCCGTCCTGCGCCATGGCAAAGTCAATCGCCGACGCCCGCTTTGGATCAAGTTTCTCTGTTTTCGGCAACCAACTCATGTTATTATAGAAAAATGCGTCTCAGACTTCAGCAGCCTTTTCAAGCGATTCTGAATACCGCCAATCGTCATCAGTATCTGCGGTTCGAAGATGTTCGCGGGGATATTGTCGTGAATCGTGCAGACGATCTGCCGCGCAGGGCCGTCCTCCGTCACAAAGGCGGCCTCTCGTCTCGCCCACTGCATGACATTGACCATCGGTCCGCTTTTGACTTCAAACAGATAAAACCGCTTCTCGATCTGGACGACCAAGTCCATTTCGGTGAACAAGTCCGACTCACCCTTCCGCGCTAACTTGACATTCTGAAACATCTTGTATGCGAGATGATTGTCCGTGCAGAACTTCCACACCACCGTGGAAATTGCATAGCGGAAGCATTGTTCAGCCCACATCGAGCGGAAGAAGCGCAACTGATGTTCGTTCGAAGGAAGCTGCACGAAAAAATCACTCTTCTTGTGCGCCCACTCTGTCGCATATCCGATCTTTTCCAGTTCCAAGAGAAAGTTCCGCAAATGTCCACTGTCCTCGGCATTCGGCACATGAAACTCGAATGTGCGCTTCTTTGCATTTACCTCCACTGCCAGCTTCGTCAGGAACGGCAGCAACACCCGCTTGTTCCTGAAAATCTGCCGCGCCAGCTTGTAATCCGCCCTCGGCTGCTGGCTGATCTCATCCTCATTGGCGATCTCGAATCCCCTCTCGCCAACGAACGCCGCAAACGCTTTTGTCAGTTTAGTTGCCATGTCATTCTCCTCTCAGCAGCCTTCCGACCTCTGAATGGTGTCTTTACCTTCCAGCATTACCGTTGATAAATTCTTCATAATAAATGGTAATTCCCCATCGGAAATCAGAGCAGCCCAACACACCTCTGCGTATGATTTCAGGAGAAACGCCGCACTTCAACAGAACCATTCCCATCATAAAACCCTCAAGCCAAAAATATGCTGACAGATACATCTTATCGTGTATGAGCGCCTTACTCTCTGAATGGGCAAACCCGTCTCGTCGAGCTCGAAGATAGTTTGTGTACGCCAACCATGCATTGTCATTATCAAGATGAAAGAATGCGCACTTCATATTAAGTCGCGCCAAATCAAACAGCTCCTGAATCTTTGGAGGCTTAAACTTCAGTCGCCTGTAAAGCCAGTCCTTCAACTCCGGTTTGCTCCCCAACATTGCCAAGACATTGTCTGCATTGGTTTTGTGAACTTGATACCCCGGCATCTCTTCTCGCTTAAGGTTCAAATCCTCTCCATACAAATTGCGCGCCAAACCCTCAAACATAAAAACGAGCTCCGGAACGCCGCCATATGGGATTGCCGTCTGCCCAAATCTAAAATAAACAAGGCGGCCACAAATTCCTTCAATTTCATCATTCAACTTGAAATAGTTTTCTACAATACACGGCAGTTCTTTCTCAACTACATCGTATGGAACAAATATATCTTCTCGCTTTAACGGCGTCAGCAGCTTCTGCGGCAAAGGTCTTCGATTCAGGCGCCAAACAACCCCTGCTGTTTTCACCGTTTCGCTCAATGGATAATCAGCCCTTCCACATCGACCATAATGCGCAGCATTCTTCCCTATCAACA